>JAABUS010000069.1_pt1 | contig 223771 bp, 75 predicted proteins | sample 5560161 | NCBI WGS metagenome assembly JAABUS01 (sample SAMN10711885, study PRJNA513376) | rock metagenome | isolation source: Antarctica rocks | place: Antarctica: Victoria Land, Trio Nunatak nord | collected 2016-01-04
ATAAATACGAATTAATAGTATATATAATTAAATACTTATTAGAGTAGAGTTATATTCGATTAGGTAGTTAATAAAGTTATTATTATATTTAAACTATTATAGGATTATTATTGAAAATTAATATTTTTATTTCTATAAATTCTTGAATCTTAAAAGTAGCTAGATAGTAAAAGATATCCGAGTTAGTTAAAGCTACGTTTAATATATTATAAAGAGAGGTATAACGGGAGAAATAAATAAAGTAAATAATATAAAAAATTATTTACTTTTAACTAAATATTATATTATCGGAATATTTATATAAGTCTATACTTTAGTATTATTAATAGTTTATAATTATTATTAAATATAGTAGTAAATTTAAATTATAATTATTTCTTAATTAATATTATATTATATTTTAAATTAAAAGCGGTAGAGTTTACCTACGATTGAGAATATTATAATTATTAAATATAATCGCTAGGGATATAATAAACTAGTATATTATATCGTTATTAAGCGGGGGAATCTTTATACTAGCGGGTAATCGTCCTATTTTAATAGTAAATATATTTTATAAAAAGTCTCATAAAGGGGTAAAGGGATAACGTAAAAGTCTTTATAAATTTAATATTAAAAAGTAGCTCTCGTATATTTATTAATTAATATATATAGACTTTTTTAAAGATCCTCTTCTCTAATTTTAATATTTAATATATAGATTTAATCTAGACCCTTTCTCGTTTAAATAAATAAAATAATATATATAACTTCTTTCTATAGTCTTTTATATATTAAACTAAATAATATTCTTATAATATTAATATTTTATTACTACGGTTATACTAGTTAATTATTATACCTAGTATTAAAAATATATTTCTAAGATTTTATAAAGTTTCCTCGATATTCTAAAGACTAAATTTTACCTTTAAAGTCTAGTATACCTAATATACGAATAACTTAATATACTACGTGGTTCGTATATATCTCGGATAATTAATAAGTAGTACTAGAATTACCTAGATCCTAATTATATAAGGATTTTAAATTAATCGATATTTTACTCTATCGATAAATTTATTAAAAAAAGAGAATTTAAATTATATTATTATTAGAACGAATAAATCGATAATATCGATATTATAAAAAGTAATATCTTAATAGTAATAGTCTTTCTAAATATTTATTATAATATAAAGGCCGATTTAATAACTTTAATTAAATATATAAGAAATAAATATATTTTTATAAAGATCCTATAAAGCCCCTAATTTATATAAACGAAAAGAATAAAAATAATATTAATAATAAAAGTCGCTTTTAGATTAAAGATATAAATATTTCTTGAAAGAATAATATATATCAATTAATTATATAGATAACGATATTATAAAATAAATATTCTAAGACGCGGAGGACTATAAGATATATTATCCTCGAGATATATTAATTTAAATAACGGAATAAACGACCTTTATAGCGGCTTCGGGTAGTACTAGTATGATATCGTCTTTAATAATTATATCGGTAGAATAATATTTACCGGAGCGAGGTACGAGGAGGTTAATAAAAAAAAAATATACTAGGCTTAAAGTTTTTATCCGAGTAGTTATCCGAATCGGGTATAAATTACTATCCCTTCGAATTAAAAATAGACTACGTAATAACTAAATAAATATATATCGCGCGACTCTTTAGCGGTTTTATAGATAAATTTTTTAAAAACTATCGATTAAAACTCTTTTACGGATACTATAACTTTAATAGTACTTTATTATTAAAAGTTAAATTATTTAATATAAAATATAATAATACCGATAGAGACTAGGTCCGGTAATTTTTCTAAATTTATATAAATAAATTTAATAACGAGCCTAGAATATATTTTATTCTTTATTTCGATATAATATCTATTATAAAAGCGTTATTAGAATATATACTATTTAATTCGAGTCTTAATTATATACGGATACGCTAGCGAAATCTTAACGTAGATTTTATTATTAGTAAAATATATATAGCCGGTTAGTAGTAGGAGATATAGGATAAATTATTTAATAATTTATTATACTATATTAAAACTAGCTTTATAGTAGTTATTAAATATAATATATAAATCCTATATAAAGAGTATACGGCGTAGTTACGCTATTTATATTATAATATTATATTATAATTTCTAGTACTTTAGAGTTTTTTTTAGAAATAAAAGGCTCGGAGCCCTCGCTTTAACTCTTTAAAAATTAATTTTATTATTTAAATATAGAGATTATTTTCTTATCAAGGTTTTATATTTATTTTTATATTATTATAAATACCCTAAATATTATAACCTAATAATTTTAATCTCTTTTAATTTTTTTAAATAATAATTCGTTAAAAATATAAAAAACCTCTTTAGAAATAATTATCTTAAAGGTAAAACGTATAAGATTAATACTCCGGACGAAAGTATAAGAAATTTATTAGAGAATACTAATTTTATAATAAATTAATAATTTATAAAATTAAAATATAAATAAAAAGCGCTCGAGAAAGAGGCCTCTATTATTATAATTTAAAAAAATATCGAAAATTTATAACGTATTATCGTAGGTAAAGGAGATAAGGAAATCGAAGATAACCTTTAAAAATTAAATATAAAAGATAAAAGCGGCCCGACGATAAGTTATAATTAAATCAGTTTAATATAAATTAAAACAATTTACGGTTATCGAAATTATAGGATTTTTATATAAAGAATCCGTAAAATTATCGAGAATAAATTTATAATATAAAGATTATATTCCGCTTAATACCCGTAAACTTTCGAATAAACGAAAATAGAATTTTATATATAATATTTTACTTAAAGAGGTAAATTTAAAAAATTATAAATAAATATAAAGAACTTTATTTAATAAATATATTAATATAAAAGTTCTTTTCGGATTATTTATTTAATATAATCGAGGACCCTTTAAACCGAGTTATAAATATAAATTTTAAATATTAATATACTCGCTAAAGGAATAATTAATTAATATAAGATTTCGATATTTATTTTAATATACTAGAAACCGAATTACCTCCTTATAATAAAAAATAAAAAATAATTTATTTAATAACCCGCTTAAGACCTAATATTCTAAAAGAAATTAACCGAGTCTAAAATATTCCTATTAAATAAACTGAATTTATATCGTTTACGGTATATTATAAACGTAATTTTAATTAAGACTTTAAAATATAAAATAATAATTAAGATAATTAATTAAGACCTCGGAAAAGATATAAAAAAGAGTTAAAAAGCGGAGATAATAAAAATAAATTTAATATGAAGGGATAAGGTTCTAATAATAATAATTATAATAAAAATATAAATAAAATATATATAACTCGCGCGAGCGATAAGAATCTTAAGGATATTAAATATTTTAATTATTATAAATTCGGTTACTACTCTAATAAACATCGAGAGAAGAAAATAAAAATTATTAATTATATCGGCGATTATACCGCCGAGTTAAAAAATAATAAACTCTCGGAGAAATCTTTATTTTAAGGGAATAAAAAGAAATAAAAACCCGACCGAGTATAAATATCGATAACGAAGTTATTATAAACCTAATTAATATCGATATAAAAATCATTCGTATTAAAATAGATAAAGATCTAGGAGCGAAGATATATGTTATTAATAAAATATTTATATAATAATATAATCTAGAGCGTTTTAAAAGCGAGCCGTTATAAATATTTAAATAAATAAGCGGGTAATTTATTTATTACTATAATATTTATAATATTATTTATTAATTAATTAATTTATAGAGATAAACTAAAGAATATAATAATACTTTTTAGTTTGTTAATAAAAAAGACTCGTTTATTATTATAAATATACTAGTTATAAAAAAAGAAAAAATTTAAACCGATTATAATATATATACCTAGTAGTTCGGTATCGCGTTAAATACGTATATATTAGAATTATTTAAGGATTTTACGAAATTATTAAAGACGTAGTTAATTATATATATATTAATTTATATTAAGGCTAGTCTCTTTAATTAAAATCCTATTAATAAAAACGAGGTTAAGAAAAACGATACTATTATTAATATAATATTTTTTAATAATTTCGTTATCGTACCGCCTACGCTTCCCGACGAATTTATAGATTTTAATAATATCTTTTTAAATAAAGAAATAGGTCGATTATTATTATATAAAAATAACGACTATATAATTAATATAAAGGGTAACCCGTTATATAGGCCTCTTTATAATTTACCGAACCTAAAATTAATAAAGTTAAGGAGATACCTAGACGATACCTTAATAAAAGGTTAAATTAAATACTTTATAAACCTAGTCAAGGCTCCTATCCTTTTTATTTTAAAAAATAATAATAGATTACGACTATATATCGACTACCGAGGTCTTAATAAAATTATTATTAAGAATTACTACCTATTATACGTAATTAATAAAATACTAGACCGTTTAAATACTATTATATAATTCACGAAACTTAATTTAAAAGATATTTATTATCGAATAAAAACTAAGAAAGGCGATAAATAGAAGATAATATTTCGTATATAATATAATCTTTTCGAATATATAATAATATTATTTAATTTAATAAATATACCTATTATTATTTAAACCTATATTAATAAATCGTTAACGGGTTTAATAACTATATTTATATTATTTATTTAAATAATATCCTAATTTATTTAAATTTAAAAGAGGAGTATATTAATTATATACGATAAATACTCGAATACCTATAAAAATATTCCTTATTCGCGAGTTTTAAGAAATATAAATTCTTTACCCGGTTAATTAAACTTCTAGAGTTTATTATAAATACCGAAGATATATCGATAAACGAATATAGGATTAATATAATTTAGTCCTCGCCAAAACCAAAGTCCTTTATAATATATAAATATTTTTAGGCTTTATTAATTTTTATTATTAATTTATTTATTATTATTCGTAGATAATAGGCCTATTAATAGGTTTATTAAAAAGTAGTTAAGATAATAAAAAATTTAGTCTATTTAAATAACTTAAAGAGGCGGAGTAAATATTTTATTTACTTCGCGATTTCTTCCTATATATATTTATTTTAATATACTTTAATCTAGAATTAAAAATTCGGATTAAAATAAATACTTTTAATTTTATTATAACTACGATTTTAATATAATTATAAAATAATAATAAATAATATCCCGTCGTTTTCTAGTCTCATAAAATATAAGGTTTAGAAATTTAATATAAAATTTATAATAAAGAGCTCCTTATAATCGTTATAATATTTAAATAATAACGATATTATCTCGAGGGTAGTTTATATAAAGTAGAAGTTTTAATTAATTATAATAACTTAAGAGGTTTTATAAATATTAAATAATTAAACAATTATTAAATACACTAGGTAATAAGACTCTTATTATTTAATTTCTTAATTTTATATTATTTTAGGAGAAATAATTTAACCGATAACTCTTTATATTATTTTAATTATAAGAATTAAAATAGTTTTTTAGATAATATATTATTTATATTATAATAAAAGTTATTAAATTTAGAAAGTATTAATTAAAGCCCTATTTTCGTTATAATATAAAATATATTCGTAGATATAGAAGATCTAGATATAAATAGTACTTCGCCGGTATTAAATAATATATCCGTAGGCGTCGCGTAAAACTTAATATATATAAAATTTACGTTATTAAGATCTTTAAGATTTATTATAAAAAAGATATATTCTTTAATAGTAGATTTATTTAGGCCTAGGGAGTTAATACCCAGATAAGAAATTTTAAAAAGTTTAAATAAAACGCTTATTTAAATCGATTATAATATAATAAAGGAACTATTTAACTTTATCGCTAGAACTATAAATTATAAACTATTTATTCTATATATTATTATTAAATTAATAGTATTTTATAAAATAGTTTATAACGCTAAAAGTTTATTAATAATTAAAATAATTCGTGTTTTATAAAAGGATAATTCCTTCTCGTAAATAAGAATCGCCGAAATTATATAAACGGATTATTAGCGTTCCGCCGGAGTATAGATTTTAGATTTTAGATTAATTCTTAAATATAATAATAAAATCTATATATTTAAAGAAGAATTAGTCCGCGAAGAATTATTAGAATAATATTACAACGATATATTAATAAGGTATTTTAATATTAAGAAAATAATAGAGTTATTTATTAAAAAATATTTCTAGAGTACTTTTAAGGCCGATATATAAGAATATATCGATATATACGATATATACTAACGGGTTAAGGTATATCGATATTATTTTTATAACGAGATTAATTCTCTACTATATCCTACGGGGCCGTAGAAGGAAATTATAATAAATTTCATTATTAATTTACCTCTAAATAAACGATATAAATATATTTATAATACGGTCCTTATAGTTATAGATAGATATATAAAAATATTACGATATATTTTAACTACTAAAACGATCGATTCTACGGGGTTAATAAAATTAATATTTAAAAAAATTATCCTAAAGTTTAAAGTTCCTAATAAGATTATTTCTAATAGAGGTTCTATCTTTATAAATACGTTTTAATTAAAGGTATATTATTTAATAAAAATTAAAAAGTACCTAAATACTATATTTTATCCGTAGACGGATAATTAGATAAAATACTAGAACTAAACCCTAGAATACTATTTAAGAACCTTCTATTTAAATAAATAAAATAACTAAATAACGCTTTTTCCTATAGTAGAATAAGTATATTATAATATATAGTATACGATAATAAAATAAATACTATTTATAGTTATATATAGTTATAATTTATCTCTTAAATCGTATCTTAAGGGCGAGATATACGAGAGAGAAATACCGGCGGTATAAAAAAAATTAAAAAATTAAAAACTTTAAGAGAGTATTTAATAAAAGTTTAAATAATCGCGGTTAAAATATAAAAACGTAGCTATAATAGAAAGTATAAACCGAAATTATTTAATATAAATAATCTTATACTATTATTAACTAAAAATCTAATATAGAAATAACTAAATAAGAAGCTCTCTTATAAAGTAATTAAATTATTTAAGATTTTAGATATTATCGGAATATAAATATACCGCCTAGGATTACTAACTAGTTATTATATTTATAATATTTTCTATATATCGTTTTTAGAGCCGTATTATTAACGGTAAAGCGATATTTCGATTCTTAATATATCTCTACCGGAATTAATAAATAATACGAACGAATAAAAAATAAAAAAGGTACTAAAAAAGAAGAAAGTAAAGAGTAAGATATTTTATTTTATAAAATAATTAGGATAACTAAAGACCTTTGATAAATAAATAAATATAGATATTTTAGATAACGCGCTAGAATTATAAAAAGTATTTTAAGAGAATACGAAAATAAAAAAAGTATAGAAAATAAAGAGTAGGAAAAGAAAATATTATTAATTATTAACTACTATTAACTACTTTTTATTAATAGATTTCGAGCGAGATATATCTTTACGGTTAATAAAGCGCTCGTAGGTAGGTTTATATCTAAAGCGGTTAATTTTCTTAATATTAAAACTCGGTTATTTACGAGTAAAGCCGGGGCCGAGATATTAAGTTAAAAAATAAAGGGTAAAAATAAAAATAAAAATATTAATATTAATTTTATTTTTAACTTCTTCCTTAAAAGCCTCGCGAGAAGATATTAATTTATTTAAAATATAACGATTTATACTCTTTATATCGTTATATTAAAGGCGAGGCTTTATATTATCCTTAACTAAAAAAAATTTATAATTAAATATTATAACTCTTTATATACCGCTAGAGAATAAATTAAGATCGATAATATCGAGATTATTAAAAATAAACGTATTAAATTAATCGGTAACGGGATTAAAGCCGGGAGAAAAGTCGTATTTAAAGATATCTTATATACGTCGCGTATAAATCTTATTCTCCGCTTTATAATCGGCTTTATCTTCGTCCGTCGATTTAAATAAATTATTGAATTAATATTATATAATTTTATTTTAGGGTATATTTATATCCCGGGTAATAATCCCTCCCTAAAAAATTATTAATATACGAATTATATCTAAACTATATTAATTTATCTGAATATAAAAGATATTATTCATACCCTCGATATTTATAATAAACCGAGATATTAATTATAATATATTTTTCCCTCTTTTAATATTATTATTTTTAAATTTAATTTTTTAAAGGAAGATTATAATATCTTTTATATACTTAATAATATATTAATAAAGATATTTATTAAGGCCTCGATATTTTAAACGGTTAAAAAAAGAATTTATAAAGATATAAAATTTAAAAGGAATCTAGATACGTTAATATAATTTAATTTCAAAATATTAATAATATATAGGATTATATAGGTCTTTATTCTTTACGTAATAAGTGTATTTTATATATAATACTTTATTATATAGGATATAATTATCTAGGCCTATTTATTTAAAATAATAAAAATATAAAGATACGGATAAAAATAAAATAAAAGTAGAGCGGGCGGTTATTTTATAAAGAATAAGAGTTAAAGATTTATTAAATGTCTAAATATTATTATTAATATTATATACCGTAAAGATTAAACTAATATATTAAGTATTAAAGTAATTTAATTATATATATATCGTTAATAAAATAAAGTTTAGAATTAATAATTTAAAAATAAAATAAATATTACGACGATATTAATTCTTTCGAAATATAAATAAGTACTTTATTTAAAAATAGAATAAACTATTTATTTATTTTAATAATTATGAAATTAAAGAAAGAATTTAAAAAAAGAAAAGAAAGATTTATATAAATTATAATATATTAACTTTAACTTTACTTATAGAATATATATATAATATTTATAACCTTAAAGAATAAATTTAAAAATACGACCGAGATTATTATAAATTAATAAAAGTCTAAATATAATATAGTTATCGATAGTAGTATATAGAAGTTTATATATATAGAAGATAATAGGATATTAATAAAAAAAAAGTTAAAAAATCGGCGAAGGTTTTATATTTATACTAAAACCGTTACTTATATATATTTACTCCTATAACTAGAGTTCTTCCTAAATAATAAAATAAAATAATTTATTTTACCGCCGATATCGCTAAAGCTCTACTAGTAGTAAAGATTTATAATTTTTAATAATAATTATAATATTCTTTTCTTTACTTTTCTCTTTAAGTTTTAAAATTTTTATTAAATACCTAATATAATTTATAACTATATAATTATACTAGTACGCGAGACGTATACGACGTATTATTAGTTTTAAAATATAATTTATTTCCCTCCCTTTTTCTTATTAGGTTTAGAGATTTTTTATTAATATATTACTACTATTAAAATAAGAGATTAATAAAATTAGATAAAAGACGTAGATATTACGTATATACTTTATTAGATTTAGATTCTCCTATATTATACTCTTTCGTTAAAATATTAAAGTATTAAACTAGTATCTACTAGTTTCGAGGGCGAAACCTTTAAAAGGGGAGGTAATTATTATATTATATTAAAACTAACTTTATAATAGTTATTAAATATAGTATATAAATCTTATATAAAGAGTATACGGCGTAGTTACGCTATTTATATTATAGTATTATATTATAGTTTCCGGTACTCCGGAGTTTTTTTTAGAAATAGGAGGCTCGGAGCCCTCGCTCTAACTCTTTAGAGATTAATTCTATTATTTAAATATAGAGATTATTTTCCTATTAAGGCTTTATATTTACTTTTATATTATTATAAATACCCTAGGTACTATAACTTAATATAACTCGACCGTCGTACCGGTAATAATAAGATCGAATAAGATTTATTTATCTCGAATCTACGAAAATTAGTAGGCCTAACTAGTTTATATTATTATTAATAACCTCGAACGAAGTATATAACGAGTAGAGACTCGGTTAGAGATAATATTATTTAAATTAATATTAATAATCTATAATAAAGCGAAAGCCGAAGTATATTATTATATTTTAAAGTTTATAATAAAAGGGAAATTAATCGTAATTATAATTAATATTTATTTATATTAACCGCGTGATTTTTAAATATTTAAAGAGTACGCTCGGAAGGGAATTTATATTATATATACGGATAAGTTAATTCGACGATATTATCCGATCTTAACTTCTATACCTAGCGATTATAAAGAATAAATTTTAATTACTTTTATTAAGAGTAGTAAATATTATCTAGTATATTTAGTATTATTAAATAAATACGAGCGATTACACCCTAAGGTCCTATATCCTTTAAGGATATTAAAGTAATATATAAAGTAATTACGTATTTAAAGGACCTATAATAAGGATATATTTAAATAATTATCGGATATAGTAATATATAACCGCCGTAACTTCGCGGAGGGTTATTTCGTAGTTAACGTTTTCGGGATTTAAACTTTTAATATATTATATACTTTAATAATAAAGGGGTTAATAAATTATCTTTTAAATTAATAAATTTAATATATTAAAAAGAGTAGAATAAAAGAAGAGATAAAAACTTTACTCGATAATTAATTTCGAGTCGTATTTAGATATATTAATTTAAAACGTTTTTTAGATTTTAATAGAATTAATTAATAGACGGGGGAGGAGAGTAAATAACTTTTATAAATAATTATACCCGTATTTACCCCTCTACTATTAGAAAAAGATACTAGAAATACTATATATAAAACGAGTAATTATTAACTTTATTATATTTATAAGATATTATTTATATAACGAAGAAATATTTAGGTATATAAATATAGTATTAAATAAAATTAATCTTTTAAAAGAAGTCTTTAGGAAGTATAAACCGATCGATAAAAAAACGAGCGAGTTATATTTTAACTTCTTTAAATTCTACGTTCTTATTTATATAATACCGATAATTAAATAATATAATTTATTAGACTCTTATAATACTTAAATAATAAAAAGAATATATTTAATATTATTAAAAAATTATTATAAGCGAATAAATAAATACGACGATTATTAGAAATAAATAATAGAGTATAATATTTATTATATTAAAATCACTACTATAAAGAATAATTTAGAGTATTAAGAGATAGAGTTTATATTATTTAATTAAAAAAGAAAAAAAGGAAAAAAAAGATTATAAAGACTAGGGTTCTTTTATACCTCGATAAATTAAATTAATAAACGGATATAAACGAGGATATTACTTTATAGTAAATCTATAAATATAATACTCGGTATTAATATATAGTATTAAATATAGTAAAGATATTTAACTTAAAGGGCTTTCTCGAAGATCTAGTTATATTTATTAAAATAAATCGAGTAAAGACGTCTATATAGGGCTTAACGATACCGAATACCGAAATAAATAAACGGGAGGTAGATTGTAATTAGGTTAATAACTATTTCATTTATATTTATAAAAACCTAATATATTAAAAGACGTTAAAGGAGGACTCTTTTAATCCGAGCTACCTCTATAAAAATATAATAGTCTATAGACTAAATATAAAGTTATATTATTATAATTAACGTAGAGATAGTATATAAATACGCGAATAAAAGTCGGTCGAAATAAACCCTATTATTATATAAGAAAGAAAGTTAATAAACGAGGTATAAATTATTATAAAAATAAAGAATTTAGGCTAGAGGAACTAGAAGTAATAATTTACTCGTCTATAAAATACTTTTATAAAAATCTTTAATTATTAATATTTAAAGTAGGTCTAAAAGTTTTATAAAATAATAGATATAGAAAGAGTATATTTATCGTATACTTTTAACCCTAGAATATTAAGTAATCGGCGGTTCTACGAATTACTAAATATCGAGCGAAGTATTTATCTCGTATCTATAATAATTAAAGAAAGAGACTTCTTCTATATTAATTTATTTATTAATTAAGATTAATATAATATAATTTTAAATTTTAAATTCTTTACGAAGAATTAGAGGGTAATCGAAGGAATCTATATCTAAATTATAAACGAAGGGTATATATATAATTTAAATATAAAGCGACGAAAGAGTTATAAATATTAATATTATAAAGAAAAGAGATATCTACTAATCGCCGTAATAAAAAATATATAAGGATAAAAATCTAATAAAATAATTTAAAGACCGAAATCCGAGTTAATTTATATTATTATCCGATTTAAATAATAAATCGCCGGAATCGAGTTCCGGGGAAAAATCGAAGAAGCGAATTAAGAGTATTATTACTTTATTATAATCGAAGATACTAAATCTTAATTAACTCGGGGGTTAAAGATTTTTATTATATTTCCTCCTTTTATTAAAATACTCCGATAAGAAGGTCTTCTTTAATATAAAGTTTTAAACGGATAAATAATAAAGACGGGGGATAATTATATAAATAAAAGATTATATATTTATTTTTTTCTTTTTATCTTTTACCCTTTTATATTATTATATTATCTTTTACTCGATTAATTATAGTATAATTAAAATTTATATATTATTATATATTTTTATTAGAGTTATAGTAGATATTATTTAATAAATTAAATTAGTTTCTAACCCCCCTCCTACGTTTATAGCTAGTTATAATTATTATAATTCTATTAACTTTAAACTAGAAGTTATCTTTAAGAAGTATATCTACGCCGAATAAAAAAGATAAAAAATCGAGGAAATATAAATACTTTAAACCTAATTCGTTATCCGATAACGAATACGGCGCTACTATTTATTTATAATAATATTAGACTCCGAGTCGCCGAATTTTATTATATTCTTATTAATATTTTACTACGTATTATCTATACTATACTCTTCGACGTAATTATTTATAGCGTTTATACCGTTAGAGGTTAATACTAATAAATTAATAACTTCCTAGATATCTAGTATTAGTACGTCTATAATATCTTCTAATAAATAGAAAATAAGTAAATCCTTATAATCTTCGTTATTTATAGGATTAAAAGTAGGAAGGGAGGTTATATCGAAAAAATCGCCCTTTTTAAAAACTATTATAATCGAGGCGCTTTAAAATTCGGGTAATCTATTTACTCCGTAGCGATAATAAACTTTATATTATTAAATATATATTACTTCTACCCCGAATATTCTTTTATCGATTTTTATTTTATTTATTTTAATATTTTTATTTATTTTTATTTATTATACTAGAGGCTTCAGTTTATATATACTCGTATTTTTTTAAATATTTAAATAATTTATTACTTTTTTACCTAAATATAGCGACCTCTTTATAATAATTATTACCCTCGAGATATTTCCTAGAATCTAGAGTTTTATTTTTAAATCAAATATTCTTTAATATTTATAACCCCTTTAAAGGTAAATAGCTTTAAATTAAAATATTAATAATAATCGTATATTCTTTTTATTATTAATAATAGCGTTAATAATCTCCTTTTTAATCTTTTATATCTCGATAAATTTAACGTTAACGGGTTTATTTAATTATAAATTATATAATATATATTTTCTTTATTTAGTTAATATAAAAGATATAATAAAAGATTAAGGCTATTAATAAAAATCTAGAGTTAAATATTAAGAGAGTATTAATATATATAATTAAATTATTATCGGAATATTATAACTTTTAGGAGCCTTAAATAAAAATAATTCTAAAAGAATATAATAAGACCGGGAGTTAATAAAAGACTTTATATAACTAAATAACGAGTATTAAAAAGAAATATAATTATTTAAATAAAAAGTAGTTTATATATCTTTTATCTTTCTCCCTCTATTTATTTTTATTATTTAATAATAAATATAGGGCGCCTCGGAGATCTAGTTAAATTATTTACTCTATAATAATAACGAGCTTAATTTTATTAAATATATAATACTCTAGTATTAAATATCCTCCTATCGATCTTTATTTTATTTATTTTAATTTATTTATTTCCTCGGATTCGGTTTTTCTAAAATCTTTACTTTTTTATTTCTTTATAAATTATAAATTATATTAGTTATTATCTTATACTTTCTAATAGTTATTAAATTATATTTATCCGTATATATTTTTAAATAAAAGAAATTAATTTATAATTTTAGATTTAACTAAACTCCCTAAATTTAAATAAAATAAAAGTAATTAATTTATATTTATAATAATTAAAGGCCTTAAAGGCCGATTTATATTTTTAAAAATAAATTAAAAATTCTAGCGGAAACCTATTTAATTAATCTTATATAAAATCTTATAAAAGAATATATTTAAATAGAGGATTATATTAACCTTTTTATTTTTATATTAATTAACGATTTTATTAATTCGAGCGCTTTTAATCTAATAAAGAAGGTTAGAATAAAAAAAAGAATAATCGGCGGTTTAATAAAACCCGATTAAATATAGGAGGGCGAGTCTCTTTAGTAATAAATTTAAATATTTAATAATAAACGCTAAATTTATTACTTCGGGTATTATTTTATTAAAAATAATCTAAATACCCGAGTTAACTACGTTATAATAAAGAGAGAGGAAGAAATTTATTTTAACTCGAATAAACCTTATACTACTATACTCGGTATTTATAATAAATACTTTAGTATCTTTTTATTATAATTAGTACTATTTAAATATTTAATTATTTATATTCGAAAAAGATAAACGAGCCCTATTTATTATTATTTAAAGATATTTATTAATATCTATTTAACCTCCTATTATCGGTAAATTTTAAAAACTCCTATTAAAACCCTAGTTACCGACCGCGCGGATAGAGTTAATAGTATTTTATTAATAGCCCTAAGTTACGGATAAAACTAGTAGTATTCTATTAATAAATTTTTTAACTCTAATTATAAATAGAATACTACTAGTAGCCCTAATTTACGGACAAGACTACTAGCGTCCTATTAATAAATTTAATAAATTAGGGGTCTAGGTAGATTACTTTTAATAAATTTAATAACTCCGGGTTAATTTTAACCGGATTAGTAACTTTAGTAATTTATATATATTATTAATATATTAATAGTAACTCAGCCCTATAATAGGGTTAAAATAAATAAAGTTCTATAATCGTCGCTATTAATAGTAGCGACCCCTAGCGACGACTATTAACGCTAGCGATTTACCGGGCCCGGAATAATAAATTTTAATAAAAATTCTCGCGGGGGCGTCACGTAGGTATATCTAGAAAAAATATATATATATATTATAATATATCGTATACTATGGCGTATACCTTAGTGTATACCTTAGTGTATACTATAATTATATATACTATAGGGGGATTTCGTCTAATATTTTAAAAACTATTATAGGGGGCGTATATCGTATACTATTTAAAATACCTTTACGTATATTATTCGTATATTATTCAATAGTATACGCAAGCTACGCACGCTATTACGTATATTATAGGGTATACTATAATCTATATTATAGCCTATACTATAGTATATACTAATACGTATATAAATATATATACTATAGGGTATATAATAGGCCTATTCGTCTAATATTTAAATTATTAACGATTTATCGAGTTACTAAACCTATTAAACCTATTAATAGTTAGTATTATTTATTGAAAGTAATTTTCCCGGAATTTTAATTTACTACCCGAAGCCCCGACTTACTAATCCTATTAAACCTCGGGTCGGTATTTAATATAGAGTTTTAATATAAATTTATAAACGATTTTCTAGTAGGGTTAATAGTATTTAGAGTATATTAATATTTACTTTTGAAATTTACCGATGATATATTATTAACGAGATTTAATAAAAAGCGGATAATATCGACGTTAAATTAAAAGAGTTATTAAAGCCGTTAGATAGAAACCTTCTAGTAGTTATTATATAAGAAATAATAAGATTAAATAATAAATTAAGAAGTATATTAAAGAGGGCGCTTAAATTAATACTTTTTTAAAAAAATTAAAAAAATTGGCCTTTTAATTCCGTAAGATTTTAATCGACTCGCGATTAATTTTTAAATTACTAAATCCGTTAATATTTAATTAATTTTATAATATATTAATTAATAAATTTATCATTATATTTAATTATTTAAACTAGAAGAATATTATTATTTTTAAATTTAATTTCGAATTTAATATTAATATTAATAATGAATTAAACTCTATATTATTTAAAAGGAAAAAATTATACGAATCGATATAATTTATATTAAATAAGTTTTAAAGAATCGTTCTTTATTCGAAAGATTATACTATATCCTCTAGATACTTTAATTTTAACGAGGTACGTAGTATTATTTAAAATTTATATATTAAACTTCTAGGGCGAATTTATCCTAATATTATAAAAAGAATTAAGTTTTTTCATAAATATAGAAAGTTTTTAGAAATTATTAAAGCCTAAACTAAATATAAAAAAGAAAATCCGTTAATTAATTTTTGATATATTTATATCTAAACTTTATTATTTAAATCTATTTAATACTAAAAGGCCTTAAAGGTTTTATATATATAAAAAATAATCGAATATTAAACCGGGATCTCTATTTTAGCGACTCTAAAAAATAAAATTATAAAAATATATATTTAGGATAAAAATAATATTATAAAAAGAATTAAGATTAAATTTAAAATAATATTATAAAGAGAATTAAAACTAAGAAGGATAAGATTATTACTAAACCTAAAATAATATTATAAAGAAAATTAAGACCAAGGAGAGTAAAATTACTACCGAGCCTAAAATAATATTATAAAGAGGATTAAAAAAAAGGAGGGTAGATTTATTATTAAATCTAAAATAATATTATAAAGAGAATTAAAAAAGAGGAGGGTAGGTTTACTACCGAGTCTAAAAATCTAAAATATAAGAAAAAAGTCGTAGAGTAAATATTTTATTATATTATTAAAACTAAAACCTTAAGTAAAAGCGATATTAATAATAAAATTATATTTCTTTTTTTTAAAAAAAGCGCTATTTATAAACTTAAAGATTTTTTAACTACCGAAATTATATTTATTAATATTATTATTTATTTCTCTCCGACGATAATTTTAGAGTTATACCCGTTTTATTTAATAAATATAAAAACCGAAAGATATTCTAGCTACCGAAGTTATATTTATTAATATTATTATTTCTTTCTCTTTAATAATAACTTTAGAGCCGTACCCGTTCTATTTAATTAATATAATAATATTAATAACTTCTTTAACTAGGCTCTAAGGGCTTAGAGGTTTTTAAGTAATTTAAATAATATTAATAATTTAACGAGTATCCCGGTTATAATAAATAGTATTTAATAACCGATTATTATAACGTAAAGACTAGTAGATATATTCGATTATATATTAAACGAAATTATAAAAGCGAAGAGTAGTAAAATTAATAATTTAATAAAACTCGAAAATCCGGTTTTAAATAAGGCGAATATAATCTTAATTTAATTATATAAAATAACGTCTTCGCTTGATTATATATCTACCGCCTAAATAAAAGTTTAAATTTATAAATATAAATCGATATTACTTCCTCTTTACTAAATTATAGTTACGAAAATAATAATAATTATTAATATTATTAAAATAGGAGTTAAATCTAAAGGACGTTAATTATAAAAGTTACGATATAAATAATAATAACTCTAAATCTATTATAAAGTATATCGAAGCGAAGATTAATACGATATTTATTATTAAATATTATAGGCTAAAGACTTTAACTTTCGTAATTAAATTATTTACTTTTAAGATATTTATTAATAAAATTAATATTAATAGTATTTTAATATAAAAAGAAACCCGATTAAAGTCTCGTTTAAAAAGGGATTACCGAATAAATATCGTAGTAAATAATAATAATATATTCTTAATAGAGGCTATATCTACGGGCTTAATATTATAAAAATAAAATATTATTTATTTTACGAATTCTTTAATTTAATATTTATTTACTTTATTAATAACGTTAATAGACTAAATATTTATAGGGTCTATAAATAGAAATTCTAGAATATTTTATAATTATTCGAGTCGGATAAAATAACTTTTCGAGTCGGACGAGATAATTATCCGAGTCGGATATAATAGTTATTTAAATCGGATATAGTAAATATCCGAGTTAAATAAAAATTATATAAAAATACCTTATAACGAAAAATCCTATAATTTTCTACGATTATCGTTTATTTTTAAAGTATTTTAGATAACTTATAAAGTAATTTAAAAATAAAAATAATTTTTTTTTAAATATTATTATTAGCGAGAATACTAGGTTATATTTAGGTCGTTATAAACTTTTTATTTATAAAGTTAAACTATTTATTACTATCTAACCTATTAATTATATTATCGATATCGTCGACGTTTTCTTCGTTATTATCTTTACTATTAATAATACTACTATAACTAGAATAGGTATTATTAATAATAATAGAGGTAAGATAATTAAGAGAAGAAATTTTATTAATATTACGCGAAGGTTAAATATATCTCGTATAAATACTCTAAACTAGGTACTAGTAGAGGCGGTAAAGATTAAGGTATAAATATAGGCGACGGTAACTCTAATAAATATAAAAGAAAATATAATTACGATAATATAATCTATAATAAATATTATTAATAAATATTAGATATTAAATAATAATTAAACTTAAAGCTTAATAATAGATATATTATACTAGTAGAGATTAATATATAATTAATTTACTAAATATACTTCGAGTATATTATTAGTAAATTAGATATACTATCGGCGCTAGTAGTATATTATCTATAAATAATAAATACTAATTATACTAGGAGTATAGTATCGGTAAATAAAGATTATTAAATTTATTAATAAACTATTAATAGTAACCCCGAGTTATTAAATTTAATAATAAAATATTACCTAGACCTCTAATTTACTATACCTATTAATAGGATACTACTAGTTTTATCCGTAATTTAGAGTTACTAGTAGGACGCTACTAACTCTATCCGCGCGGTCGGTAACTAGAGTTTTAATAGGAGTTTTTAAAATTTATTAATATAAATTTAAAATAAAATAAAATAAATTTAATTTAAATATATATAAATATACTAAATAATCTTTTATTTTAATTTCCTCTTAAAGTACTCTCTTTTATAAATTATATTATTAAAATCGTTTTTATACCTAGTTATTATATCTTAAATCTTAAATATATTTTTTATAATATAAAACGACTAAAACTTTTAATTATTAAATTAAATATTATTTTATTAAATCGCTATCTTAATTATTAAAAATCAAATTAAGAGTAAATATATTTAAAAGATAATAGTTATTTATAAACGAAGTTAGGTATAACTATTAAGAACGGAGATAAAAACGAATTTAAAAATAAAGGAGGCGAGATTATTAACCCGTCGCGACCTCGGAAAAAATTACGAGAGGATCGGACGTATAATTAATAACGTAATATTATATTCTTATTATCGCGAGTATATCGGGGGGTAGGTTTATAAATAAATCTAAATTAATATTTTATTAATTTAAATTAATATAACCTCCCGTATTTTCTTTATATAGTTATTATATCTCTATCTATAAAACGCCCTCTTTATATAGTAGTAATTATTTTATATATAAAGAAACGCGTTTATCTAAAGAATATATATACCTTATTAATACTTTTATTCCTTTATTACTTCGGTCCGAAAACTCCTATTTAATTAATTAATTAATTATTTAGGATATAAATATCGTAATAAATAAAAATACTCCTAAAAGATTAAATTTTACGACTTCTATAAAGATAAAATATAATATCTCTAGGTAAAAATAAAACGGTGAGATATTTTAATATATAATATTATAGACTATAAGATTATTTTATTAAATATACTTCTATACTTTTCGACTATTATTTTCATAAAATAGAAAAGTAATAACTATAGACTATAAACGGACTTTAAAATAAAACTTGAACTCGAGAATCTTATAAAGTAAATATAATTAAAAATTAAAAATAAAATAATTAAGAAAGGGGAGCCTAATAAAGATATTAATAATATTTTTATATTAAGCGAGGTAAGAAAGATAATACGTTATTAATTTTAATATATTATTAATATATATTAACGACTATATTAATTACTAGATTTAATTAATAAAAAGAGGATTTAGATAATAATAAAAATCCGCGAATATATTTAGAATTATTATATTTTTAGAAAAGATATAGCGGAAACCGTATAAGGACTTTTAACTCGGAAGTTATAAATAAATAATTATAATAATATTTATATATAGGCCTATTATTATTAATATTAATAACTATTATTTTATTAATTATATTTATATAGTAATTAATCGAGAGGTAAATATAGGCTCTTAAATAAAATTATAATAAAAGTATATATTTCTTTATTCTTCTTAAAGAGGGTAAATATATTAGAGATAAAGAATATAACGAAATATATATTCGAATTAATTCGAGCTAAGATACTTTATTTAAATATTTAATAATATATATTATAATAAAAGACTATAAGTTTGGCTTTAAAAAGACGATAATATTTTAAAATAAATAAATTAAAAATATATTATTCGCTTTAGTAATTCCGATTCTTTTAGTTAATATTAATAATCTATATATAAAAATATACGAAGATATATAAAGGGGTTAAAAAGAATTGAGATTAAAATACCGCGAATTAATCCTACGGGTACTATAGGAGAAGATTAAAATATTAATTAATTATTCGTTAAAGGAGGATAAATATAATATTAAAATAATCCGAGATTCCTCTAAAGAGGAGGATAATTATAATTTATTTAATAAGAATATAAATAAAGGAGAGTAGGATATAATAAATTTATAAATTTTATTTAATTTTATTTCTTTATTAATTTTTTATAGATACCTAGCGATAATAATAATAAAGATAATATATATTAAAAGAATACTATTAACGAAAATAATAATATATAGAATAATCTGGATAATATAGAATAAAAAATAGTAAATAAACGAGATATAGTAATACTCGTCGACTATATAGTTTATAATATATTAATATAATTATTAAGTAAATATTAGGAGTAATAATAAATAAAAGCGATTATCGAATATAATAATATTATTTTCTTCGTATACTATCTAGCCTATTAACGAGAATATTAAATAAATAAAAATTATTATAAAGAGTAATAATAATCTCTTTTTCGTAGAAATAACTAGTTAAAATAAAATATTAAATTACAAATAAAAGTTAGATTAGGACTTTAACTAGTCGACTATTATAATTATTTATAACCGATTATATAAAAGAGGTATATAACTATCTATAACGGAGTTATATTCGTTTATTGTTATATTATACTATATATACTACCTATTATTAAATAAAAGTAATTAATAATAATTTAATAGCGCGGGATAAAGAGCTAAAAAATATATTAAATCTAATAGAATTTATACTTCGATTCGATAAAAGAGAAGATACTTTATATTTAAATATTATATATATTAAATTTAAAGTAAAATATAAAGTGAAAAAGGACGAGAGGATTTAATACTAGTTATTAACTTAAACTATATTCGATAATAACTAGGGTTTTTAGAAATTTTTGAAATATATATTAATAGTTAAAATTATTAAAGTTACTCGGGGTTTTAAATATAACTAGAAGTTATTATTACTATAATAATATATTTATAATAAGAGATTTAATATATAGATTTATATATCTTTTACGTTAAAGAATATAAATAGAGTAATAATAATAGAAATTAAAAAAGAGTATAAATTACTATATTATTAACCCTAATATAAATTTAAAATAAGAATATTATCTACGTTAAAATTTCGCGTTAATTATAAAACTATATTTAAAATAGAAAAATAATATAGGTTAAATTATCCTAAAAATATCTTTAGTCGATAAATAGAATTATATTAAATAAAATATTAAAAAAAGTACTCTTAGTAATAATTACGTATAAATTATAAATTAAGTATACGAGTTTTAAAATATACTCGCGAGTTAGAAGTATTTTTAGAAGCGAGCTAGATTCTTATTTATACTTAAATCGATTAATAATATTTAGGAGTTAGGATATAGTATTACTCCGTTTAAACTAGTTTAATTAATTTATAAATACTTAGAGCGCTTAAAGCCTACTCTATACTTTTATAAATATATATAACTATACTAATATACGAATTATACGCGACGGATTATTAATTTTAAAATATAAATTATTTACCTCCCTTTTTCTTATTAGATTTAGAGATTTTTAATTAATATATTATTATTAAAAATCTATAAAATCTATAAAATTAAATAGGAGGCGTAGGTATTATATATATATATTATTTAATTCGAGTTTTAATATAATTATACTTTTTTATTCAAAAATATTAAAGACTTAGAGTAATATAAATTAATTTCGAGAGCGAAACCCCTAAAAGAAGAGGTAATTATTATATTATATTAAAACTAACTTTATAATAATTATTAAATATTATATATAGTTAATAATAACTAAATAAATAAAAGAGTTATAAAATAACGATTTTTATATAAATTATTAACCCGATTTAAAAGAAAGATTTATTCGGGGACTAATTCAATTATTATAATTAATTAAAAAAGATTTAAAACTTTATAATAATATAATTAAAATATAGTAAAATCGGATTAAATAAATTCTTATACCGAATAAAAATATTTATAATCCGTAGCGCTAGTTACTAGTATAGATAAAGGAAATAAAGTATAAAGTATATATTATTATTATTTTACCCGGAACTAGCTAGGGATAAAACGGAGTTAATAGAATAAATAAATATATATAATTAAAAGAAGATATTAATATAGGCTTAAAATATATATATAACCGCGCGGTAGATAATAAAATAGGATAACTCGGTTAATTCTCTTTTATTAAAGAATAGCTAGTATAATCTAAACTATTATTAAGACCTAGCGATATATTTAAATTTATAAAGAAGAAGAAGAAAAGGAAGAAACTATTAACCGGAGGGTCGTGGGTATCGATTATTTGATAAATTTATAATAAAGCGGCCTATAAGTTTATAAAATAAATAAATTAAGTTTAAAACTAAAATAAAAGAGAAACGGAGGGAAGGATAAATAGTATTTTAAAATAATTATAACTATCGGTTATTAACTAGTAAAAAAAGGAAATAAATTATCGATAAATTAGAGTTTTTAACCGACGAGGTTTCTTTAATAATTAATAGGCGCCGCTAATAACCCTATTAAGAGAGTATTCGCGGAACTCCCTTATTAATAAAGTAGTTCTACTAGAGTAGGTATATAAATTAATTAATTAAATATTAGTTAAATTATTAATAAAACTTTTACTTAATTATTTTACTTTTTATTAATATAATACTTTAAATATATTTTTATTATTTAATTTATTCCTTTTATCTAACCGTTTATCTATAAATAATATATAATTAATAGTTATAACTTGGTTTTAATAGCGCTAATAAGTATCCTCTAATAATTGAAAATAAACTATTTATCTCGGTTAGAGATTATCGATTTTAAGATATTATAATCTCGAATTAATCGATCGACTAGTATAAAGATAATTTATTCTACTTTATATATTTCTTTTATTAGTATTATTATAGTATATTTATTAAATTTATTATAAATAATTAATAGAGTTAAAGGCCTTATTTATAATAGGGTCCTTCGATTTTAATAATTTAATAACGAAGTTTATAATAATATTATTTTATAATATATTTAGTACTAGAGCGAATTAGATTTAACTATATTTAACGTACTTTATAAACTTATTTTATTAGTATTAAATATATCCTTTAATATATTTCTTAACGTGCGATTATAATTTTAATATATTATACTTTTTCTAAATTAATTCTATTATTTTAATAACTCTAGGGTATTTTTAAACTAGGTTATTATAATAATCGCGGATAATTTCTTTAAAATATTCTTTAGGAAGATAGGTTTTCTTATTCTATTTTAATAATATAACTTATAGTTATTAACTTTTTAACGTCTCGGCTAAAGTATTATTTTTATATTTTCCTCGAATAATATTAATAATTTTAGGGACTAAGATATATAGTATCGCTATTAGTCATTATATTAAGACTAGCGATTTATCTTATTATTGAATAAAGATTAATTATATTATTATATTCTTTCTCTTTATATAATCTTCTCGCCTATTAAAAATATCGGCGCGACTATTATCTTTCTTTAAAATATAGAAGATTTTGAATTTATATTATCCTAATAGTTTTAATTATTTAATTTATCTCCGATTTAACTATTTAGTAGTAGTGAAATTAAGAAGATTTATATAATTTATAAAGATAATGAGGTTTAAATAGTTTTCTATATATATCCTCTATTATTCTAATACGGATACTACTACTAGTAACTCTTTATTATAAACATTATAATTTTATTTTATTAATAATATCTTTCGTAAAAAATATACGATAGGGTATTATTATTATTATTTTATTAAAGTATATAAACTCCTATTATAAAGTTTAAAGCGTCGATTTCGATTCGGACTAATTCGTTATTTCGAAAAGAATATAATATCGGCGATTTCTCGTAGGCCTCTTTAAATATTTTAAAAAATTATTATTATTCTTTTCTTTATTAGAAAGTAATATCTTTCTTTATAATATTTATTAATAATAAAACTTTTTTAAAATAGTTTTTAATAAATTTTCTATTAAAGTTTATTAATCCTAAGAAACTCTATATTATTTTAATATTATATAATATAAATTATTCTTTAATACTCCTAATCTTTTTAAGGTTTATATAAATATCTTTAATATTAATTATAAACTTAAGGAATTCGATTAATTTCTTATAAAACTCGTATTTCTTTAATTTAAAGCGAAATTTAGTTAGTAATAAATAAAGTAGAATATTTTATATATATTAAATATATTTTTCCTTATTAGTAGAGTAGATTAAAATATTATAAAAGTATATAATTATTATTATATTTAAATATACTCGTATAATATTATTAATTAATATTTAATAAGTTACCGGTGCGTTAATAAATCCGAAGGGTATTATTAAATATTTATAATAATTATATCTAGTTTTGAAAATAGTTTTCTATTCTTTTTTTTCTTTTATCCGAATTAAATTATACGCGCCTCGAAGATTTAATTATATAAAGATTTTTATTATTATAAACCGATCCTATAACTCGTTAATATTAAATAGAGGGTACCGATTCTTTATTATAATAATATTCAATCTTCGGTAGTTTATATATATTTATAAACTTCTATTCTTTTTTATTATAAAAAAGATTAGAAAATTTACTAGTAATTCAAATTCTCGAATAATTCCTTTTTTAAGATTTTTATCGATATACCCGCGAAATACTCCGAGTTTTTTTTCTAATAAAGTATAAATAAGTATAAATATCGGTTATTTATTTAATTCCAGTTCGATTTTATAATTTTATAACTAATATTTAGGTAATACTTTTATAGTTATCTTTTTTTAAAAGAGGTAATTATATTATTAATACTCTTTAGAGATATTAGGAGGTTTATTTTTATTTTTAGAAATTTTTATTTATTCGCCTTATTAATTTCTCTAGCTAGTATATATCGAGTCGGATCTTTATAGAAAATTATTTTTATTCGAAGATAAAATACTATAAACTTCGACCGGGTTATAATTTAATTTTTTATTTATAATTATTCTTTATAAATATATAGATATTATACTAGAGATGTTTTTAATATATAGAAATATAAGTATTTCCTTTTTCTAATCGATTATTAGATTATATTTCTTTAATTAAAATATTCCTAGAATAATATAATAAATAATTATTTCTACTATATCGAAAGTAATTTATTTATAGTAGCGTTGAATAATAACTAGTAACGGGAACGTTTTTTTATTAATTTTTTTTATTAATAGTTTTAACCCGTCGGTTAATTAAAACTCGTATTATTTTTTCCTTTTTTAAATTAATAAATTAATTACTTCAATTATTATTCGGGATACGAAGTTATTAGTCGTTTTTAAATATATTATTATAATAATTTTATATCCGTTAATTTTTACCGGTATTCGTATATATATTTTATATTAAATTAAATATAAATATTATTCTAGAGTTAATATATTAATCTCTTTATATTTTCTTTTAATATAAGAAATTAAACTTTTCTCGACGAAGATAAAAATCCGTAATACTTTTTAGACTCGAAGTATTTTTTATATTCTTCGGTTAAATAATAGTATTATTCGCTTTAATTATAACTCTTTAATTCCGTATTATAATTTATTTAGTCTCGTAGTTATAATTATTATTCTTTATTATAACCCGGGAAAATTTAATTTTCCCTTTTCTTAACTAGGTACTATGAATAATTATCTCTAATATAGTTATTCTATTAATTATAATTATATTTTAGTTTTATAATATATTTTCGCTCTCTTAAATTATATTATACTATATTAAGACTAGCTTTATAATAATTATTAAATATAGTATATAGATCCTATATAAGGAGTATACGGCGTAGTTACGCTATTTATATTATAATATTATATTATAGTCTCCGGTACTCCGAAGCTCTTTTTAAAAGTAGGAGACTCGAAGCCCTCGCTCTAACTCTTTAGAAATTAATTTTATTATTTTAAATATAAAGATTATTTTCCTATTAAGGCTTTATATTTACTTTTATATTATTATAAATACCTTAGGTATTATAATTTAATAGTTTTAATCTTTCTTAATTTTCTTAAATAGTAATCCGTTAAAAATATAAAAAATCTTTTAAGAAATACTTATCCCGAAGCCGAGACGTATAGGATTAATACTCTAAATAAAAATATAAAAGATTTATTAAAGAATATTAATCTTACGGTAGATTAATAATTTATAAAATTAAAATATAAATAAAAAGCCCTCGAAAAAGAGGCCTCTATTATTATAATTTAAAAGAATATCGAAAATTTACGACGTATTATCGTAGGTAAAGGAGATAAAGAAATTAAAAATAATCCTTAAAAATTAAATATAAAAGACGAAAGCGACCCGATAATAAATCGTAATTAAATCAATCTTAATATAAATTAAAGTAATTTACGATTATTAAAACTATAGGACTTTTATATAAAGAATTTATAAAATTATCGAGAATAAATTTATAATATAAAGACTACGTTCCGTTTAATATCTATAAACTTTCGAATAAATAAAAAGAAGATTTTATATATAATACCTTATTTAAAGGGGTAAATTAAAAAGTTATAAAATAAATATAAAGAACTTTATTTAATAAATATATTAATATAAAAGTTTTTTACGGATTATTTATTTAACGTAATTAGAAACCCTTTAAATTAAATTATAAATACGAATTTTAAATATTAATATATTCGTTAAAGAAATAATTAATCGGTATAAGATTTTAATATTTATTTTAATACCCTAAAAACCGAACTACCTTTTTATAATAAAGAATAATAAATAATTTATCTAATAATCTATTTAAGATTTAATATTCTAAAGAAAATTAACCGAGCCTAAAATATTCCTACTAAACGAACCGAATTTATATCGTTTACGGTATATTATAAATATAATCTTAATCGAGACTTTAAGATATAAAATAATAATTAAAATAATTAATTAAAATCTCGGAAGAGGTATAAAAAGAGGTTAAAGAGCGGAGATAATAAAAATTAATTTAATATATAAGGATAAGGTTCTAATAATAGTAATCATAGAAATATAAATAAAATATATATAACTCGCGCGAGCGATAAGAATCTTAAAGATATTAAATATTTTAATTATTATAAGTTCGGCTACTACTTTAATAAATATCCGGAGAAGAAAATAAAAATTATTAATTATATCGGCGATTATATCGCCGAGTTAAAAAACAATAAACTTTTAAGGAAGTCTTTATTTTAAAGAAATAAAAAGAAATAAAAACCCGACCGAGTATAAATATCGATAACGAAGTTATTATAAACTTAATTAATATCGATATAAAAATTATTCGTATTAAAATAGATAAAGATTTAGGAGTAGAGATAAATATTATTAATAAAATATTTATATAATAATATAACCTAGAGTATTTTAAAAGCGAGCCGCTACCGATTCTTAAATAAATAAACGGGTAATTTATTTATTATTATAATATTTATAATATCGTCCGGCTAATTAATTTATAGGGATAAATTAAGAAATATAATAATACTTTTTATTTTATTAATAAAAAAGGCTCGCCTATTATTATAAATATACTAGTTATAAAAAAGGAAAAGATTTAAACCGATTATAATATATATATTTAACGATTCGGTATCGCGCTAAATACGTATATATTAGAATTATTTAAAGATTTTACGAAATTATTAAAGACGTAGCTAATTATATATATATTAATTTATATTAAAGTTAGTCTCTTTAATTAAAATCCTATTATTAAAAACGAGGCTAGGAAAGGCGATACTATCGTTAATATAATATTTTTTAATAGTTTCGTTATTATACCGCCTATACTTCTTAACGAATTTATAGATTTTAATAATATCTTTTTAAATAAAGAAGTAGGTCGATTACTACCCTATAAAGATAACGATTATATAATTAATATAAAGGGTGACCCGTTATACGGGCCTCTTTATAATTTATCGAATTTAGAATTAATAGAGTTAAGGAGATACCTAGATAACGCCTTAATAAAGAGTTAAATTAAATATTTTATAAACCCCGCCGGGGCTCCTATCCTTTTTATTTTAAAAAAAGATAATAAACTACGAATATATATCGACTACCGAGGTTTTAATAAAATTATTATTAAGAATCATTACCCGTTATCCTTAATTAATAAAACGCTAGACTATTTAAATAATATTATATAATTTACGAAGCTTAATTTAAAAGATATTTATTATCGAATAAAAATTAACGAAGGCGATAAATAGAAGATAATATTTCATACGCGATATAATCTTTTCGAATATATAATAATATTATTTAGTTTAACGAATATACCTCCTACTTTTTAAATTTATATTAATAAATTATTAACGGGCTTAATAAATATATTTTATATTATTTATCTAGATAATATCCTAATTTATTTAAATTTAAAAGAGGAGTATATTAATTATATATAATAAATATTTAAACGCCTACGAAAATATTCTTTATTCGTAAATCTTAAGAAATACGAGTTCTTTACTCGGTTAGTTAAATTTCTAGAGTTTATCGTAAATACCGAAAGTATATCGATAAACGAATATAAAATTAATATAATTTAGTCCTAGCCAAAACTAAAGTCCTTTTATAATATATAAATATTTTTAAGCTTTATTAATTTTTATTATCGATTTATTTATTATTATTCGTAGATAATAAGCCTATTAACGGGTTTATTAAAAAGTAGTTAAAATAATAAAAAATTTAGTCTATTTAAATAATTTAAAGAGATAAATTAAATATTTTATCTACTTCGCGATTTATTTTTATATCTATTTATTTTAATATACTTTAATCTAGAATTAAAAATTCGGATTAAAATAAATACTTTTAATTTTATTATAACTACGATTTTAACGTAGTTATAAAATAATAATAAATAGTATCCCGTCGTTTTCTAATCCCGTAAAATATAAGGTTTAGAAATTCGATATAAGATTTATAATAAGAAACTCCTTATAATCGTTATAATATTTAAATAATAGCGATATTACTTTAAGGGTAGTTTATATAAAATAGAAGTCTTAATTAATTATAATAACTTAAAGAGTTTTATAAATATTAAATAATTAAATAATCGCTAGGCGCGTTAAATAATAAGACTTTTATCTTTTAATTTCTTAATTTCGTATTATTTTAAGAAGAGTAACTTAATTAATAATCTTTTATATTATTTTAATTATAAAGGCTAGGATAATTTTTTAGATAATATATTATTTATATTATAATAAAAGTTATTAAATTTAAAAAGTACTAGTTAAGGCCCTATTTTCGCTATAATATAAAATACGTTCGTAGATATAAAAAATCTAGATATAAATAGTATTTCGCCGGTATTAAATAATATATCCGTAAATATTATATAAAATTTAATATATATAAAATTTATATTATTAAGGTCTTTAAGGTTTATTATAAAAAAGATATATTCTTCGGTAGTATATTTATTTAGGCCTAGAGAGTTAATACCTAGATAGGAAATTCTAAAGAATTTAAATAAAATGTTTACTCGAATCGATTACGATATAATAGAGGAACTATTTAATTTTATCGCTAGAACTATAGACTATAAACTATTTATTCTATATATTATTATTAAATTAATAATATTTTACGAAACGACTTATAACGCTAAAAATTTATTAATAATTAAAAGAATTCGTATTTTTTAAAAGGATAATTCCTTTTTATAAATAAGAATCGCCGAAATTATATAAACGGATTACTAGTATTCCGCCGGAGTATAGACTTTAGATTCCGTATTAATTTTTAAATATAATAATAAGATTTATATATTTAAAAAAGAATTAATCCGCGAAGAGTTACTAGAATAATATTATAACGATATATTAACGGGGTACTTTAGTATTAAAAAGATAATAAAGTTATTTATTAGAAAATATTTCTAAAGTACTCTTAAGGCCGACGTATATCGGTAAAGCGGGGAGCTAGTATTCTACCGAAAAATACGTAAAATGCGCTTAGATTTATTTAGTTTATATACTAGCCCTAGAGATCGTTTTGATACCTACTTTCGTTAAGAGTTACTAAGAGTAGCCTTTTCCTATTAATAGTTACTATTTATTATCTTATACGATTATACTGAATACGAATACGCGCGAATCGTATCGGGCGATTATATCGTAGTCGGAGTATTATATTTATTAAACGCGTAAGTTACTATTAATGGATCGTGTTTAATAAACGTATATATCGTTATTAAGATAATACGTTTATTAAATATATAAGTCTATATTATCGTCTTATTTATTTATATCGTTATCTATAGTCTTATCGATCTTAACGGTTTCTTTATTCTTATCGCCTTATTAACTCTTAGCGACTTCTCCGCCGTAACCTAGATCGCCGCCCTTACCGCTACCGCTACTATTATTAATACTATATAAATTTACGCGCTTAGTATTAAATATACGTTTATTAGAGTTTTATAAATAATTATTAATCTTATTCGATATATAATTATTATCTACCTCTTTCCGATTTCTTTATTATATTATTTAACTAATATACTACTATCTACTAAACTTTACGTAAATTATATCGTTACTTTTATTCTTCTTTAATTTTACCCTTCTTAGACTTTATTATTATTTATAATCTCTTCCCTAACTATTTAATATAAGTTTTATATTTATTCTTATTATCGCTCGATATAATCGAGTTAATATTATTTCTTTTATATTAAACCCGATTAGGTTCTTCCGGTATAAAGGTAGCCTAGAATTCCTTAAACCCTTATAATTTAAAGGTAATCTAATCTTCTAGTTATCTTTCTCTTTATATAATATTAAGGGTATATTTCCCTTTAAGGATAAAAGTCTTACGCGAGCCGCTTTACGCTTTAACCTTTATATTATTATCGGGTTCTTTTATTCTAGCGGAGGTTTATCTAAGATTCCGTAATAAGGATAAAAGCGAGTCGGGGGCGATATTCTACCGTAAATAATAAATTAATTAAGTCTAAGATAATTATACTTTATTAAATTTACGTATTAAGAATTTAATACCGGTATTCGGGTAATAGTAAAGATTAGAGGTATTAAGATATATAGGTTATAAAGAGATAAATTATAAACGCCTAATTAATTTATTTTAGGGTTATCGCTTTACGCGTATTAACTTATATACTTTTTACGTTATTAATTAATATAAAAAGATTACCTTAAAGTTTATTATCCGAAAGGTTAATTTATTCGTCGTTATTTAAATTATTAACGAAGGGTAGATCGTATATCTAACGACTACCGAGGTCTATTATAACCGTATCGTTATTAGAGTCGAATTTTTCTATACTTTTAATAGCGTCCTTTACTCTCTTTAATAATACTTTATAAATACGGGTTTTATATCTTTTATCGTCGAGACCTATTTATACTCTTTATATTCTTCCTTATTAGTTTAATACGGACTCTCGTTAACTAGTTATAATATATTTATCGGTAATAAAAAAGAATACGAGTATTTATTTTAGGCCCTCTCCTCTTTAAACTTCTCGACTTTATACTCTCTAATAAGATACTCCGAGATAGTATATATTATTATTATAATAGTAAATATAATTAAGAGATCGGGGAGGGGTTTAAAGAATTTTTTTATATTCTCTTCGTTAATAAAACCGTTCTTCGATAATTTGAATATTATATAAATAAATATTTTTATTAGAATAGGGTTCGCCTATTTACCTTTTCTATTATCGATTTATATCTTCGTTAATTACGTTATTAAACTAAAGTATATTTTATATCGAGATATATAAAAGTTTAACGGTATAATAGTCTAGCGGCGAGGGAGATTACGTTTTACTACGAACCGTTTTATATATATATAGTGATTATTATAATTCGTACGATCGCTAAGGCGTAGGCGCGTTATTATTTAAAAGAGTCGAATAACTATATACTAGGTTAGCTTTAATATGAAATATTTATTTAAATAAATCTAACCTTCCGTACTTCGGCTAGGGTAGGCCGATTATCGATTTTATTAAATTTAATTCCGACTTTAAACCCCGAGTTCTTAGTTATAACCTCCTATACGTATTATATCCGATTATTAATCTATTAAGGGTTATTATCCGGTTAAAGCTCTCTACCTTTACCCGGATTACGGGTATATCTAGTTAGGATAATCGTTTTTAAAAACTTCTCGTAGTTAAGAACGATAATAATATATATCTCACGAGACTTTACTTTTATCCGGCGTTTTATATTACTCTAAAGGTAAAGATCGTATCTATATTAATCCTTATAAATATTAAATAGTTATAGAATATAGATTAACTTTACCGCTAAAGCCTCCCTCTATTTAATCTTTTATAAGATAATTTACCTACGGTAACTCTAGCCTATAATTAAGTTAGTTAAATTCGATTATATATAGTCCGAGATATTTACTTTTATCTCTATACGTTTATTATCTAGGAAAGTTTTAGAGTAGTTTTATTTTTTATTATTTCTAGGCTACTCGTTCTCTTTATCGCTAAAATCCGAATCGTTATAATTATATTCTAATTCCGAGTTAAAGTAACGATTATTCCGCTATAAATTCTTATAGGACGCGTTATCTTTATAATAATCCTAAAAGGTAACCGGATTAATATTAAATATCTCTTAATTATAAATCGTAAGTTTTACCCTATTAGATAGTATATTATTAAGGTATAAGTTACGAACTTATATATTATTTTAGTCGGATTAAATAAAGCGGAAGAAGGGTATTAAAAGGTAGTAATTATTAATAAAAGTAGAATTCACGCGGTCGGGGGAAAGGGGGGAAATTACTTATTTTTAGGAAATTAAACTTAATAGGATTAGACCCTAGAGGTCTAATCCTAGTTTATCGAACGTAACTAATATTTATTAAACGTTATAAATATTAATTCTCGAGGTTTATACTAAAGAAGCCGGTTATTCTTAGTTATTAAATTTATTATTATAATTAATACCCTTTTTCCTACTTAAACTTAATACTTTCTTAATTATATATCGAGAGCCTCGCCGCCTAGGCTACTTAAGTTTCGGTTAAAGATCTCGGTCCTTTAAGGGGGGGGGCTTATTATTATATATACCGTACGATACTCGATTAATAACTCTCGGATATTAAAAGAAAAACGCTTAATACCTTAGGTGTATATTTTTACTAGTACTACTCTTTATTCCCGTTCGTTAAAGATAATTATATTTAGTAGATTAAGGCGGGCGTAGATAATAACGTCTTTTTTATTATTATAATTTAGGTCGGCTTTAATTAAGGATATAAATTTTCTAAAGTCGAGGTCGTTTATATTTATTAGCCCCGTATATATACTACTCTTCTAAATATCTTAAGTCGTATAGATTATACTCTAGTTTATACCGTTTTTAATATATAATATTATATAGCGGATAAAATTAATCCGATTAATATTTTTATTTATATAGGTAGAGTTCGGCCTATTATTTAATTCTTTTAATAACTCGGCGCTTAAGAGTCCTTAATCTTTTTAGGTATTTATATAATATTATTTAATCTTTACCCGCCTTCTTTTATTATAATTATTTCTTTAAGCGAGGAAGAATAGGTATTAATTCTTCTATTATCTAAAAATATCGCCGAATATATAAACGAACTCGTTATAAATACCGGCGAAAATAGGTCGTAGATAGTTTTTTATATTTATTATATTTAGTCTTTAACCTAGGAGATTTATAATCTCTAATTATTTTTATAATCGCGTAAAGATTAATAAATATACGGCCTTATCGATACCTAGCTTCGCTTTTATAATTTTCGCCGATTATATTATATTATTAAAGTCTCCTAAATTTATTCTTAATTAGCCCGTCCCTAGTTATTATAAATATTACGTTTAATAATCTTCTATATATCCGCTAATATCGAGGTATTACTTTATTATTTATTTATTCCGGCGGTAAAATCGGGTAATAAGAAAAAGACCGAGCCCTAGCCCTAATTAATATAAGAGTAATTAATTTATATCTTATAGTAAAACGATTTCTTATTATTTATAATCGAATATACTATAATTTACCCCCGTAGCTTATCCTATAATATTTATTATCTTAATTATTCGCGCGTAATCTATAGGTTAGGTAGTATATTATAAATTTAAATATTATATTAACTATATAATCTACCTTCGCTTATTATGATTATAGTAGGTTTAATTATTTACTCGTATCCCTTATATTAAAAAGTCCTCGTTATAAATTAAATTATATAAGTTTTAATCGGTATAGTTATTAATATAAAATATATTATCTTTTCTTATAGTCTTACCTATATACGCTAGTATAATATATATACTCTTTATAATCCTCGTTATAGGGATAATTTAACGCCCCTCGAGTATCCTCCGTTTAGTAGTTAAATTTACCGGTTATAATTCTACTTCTACTATATTATAAGTTTTATACGGAGAGCCTCTATTACGAATCTTTAGAAAATCGACGAGGGTATAATTATATTAAAATAGTTTACCTTTAGCGTTTTAACCGTTTATATCCGATACCGTTAAGAGAAACCGGAGTTAAATAGGATTTTAGCCATAAAGAGAAGTTATATAAAACTACGGTTATATTTTTTATATTAAAACGTAGTTACGTCTCTACTCTCCTTAACTTTATTAATTAATTTTATATATTATACGATTCGTAATTAAATTCTTTAAATCTTCCAAATCTTTTTTATTTAATTTCTAGTATTATAAGGACGGATAAAAATAAATAAAATATAAATCGACCTAGGTAGGATTAATTTCTCTCCCGTTTATAATTTTAATAATTATCGATTCTTTACCCCCCTCCTACCGGCGTTAATATATATAAATAACTAGTACCTCTAGAAAATATTCGATATATAGTTTCTTTTATATTATGGATAGCGGGTATTAATATACGGTATTAAGTCCTACCCTTAAAGCTCTCTTCCTTTTTTAAAACTTTAAATTATATTAAAACCTAGATAATCGAATCCCGCGATTAAGTTTTAATACTTTAATTATAAGGGCTACTATTTTTAAAATAAATAATCTCGTTATAAAATAAAGTAGATTATCCTTTATAGTTAGTATTCGTAGGTAACGGGAAGCGTAGCGGACGAGTTATTCCTAAAAGGCCTCTCGTTTATTAATTAACTCGAAGAAAGATTTAATTAAATAACGATATACTACTTCCCCGTATTCGGTATTATAGTTATTTATAGTACCGAATATTCGAATTTACTCTACGTAATACGTTATTACGTAGAGTTTTAGGATATTAAAATAATTATCCGGGTTTACTCCGTTACTTAGTTTATACCAGCGAAAATAATCCTTTAGTTTATTAAAATAATAAAGTACGTTTTAAAAATATCCTAATATTTTATTATCGTATAAACGGTATTAAATAATTAATATAAAGTTTATAAATACTTATACGTAATAAAGTTCTCTTCTATATAAGTCGGCTAGTAGCGGAGCGATTACTAGTATTAATTATTATATAATAACTCTTCGGTCTTTACCTATTTATTATACGACGGCGTTATAGTACTTATAGTTCTTTAAGTCGTAGAAGGCTAGAATAATACGAAACCTTTCGTCTAGTTATATTATTCCTAGTATATTCTTTAGTCCTACCTTCGCCTCTTTTAATTTTTTAATAGTAGGCGCGCTCTCTTTAATAACTAGGGTAATTTATTTAAAGAGATAATTAACCGTACCCTTAAATAATTAATATAATATATCGACTAGTATAGCTCTATATATATTAACCGTAGTATATAACTAAATAAAATTATATATTAAATATACCCATTAATTATTATTCTTTAGGATATTTTCTTCGCGCTATCGCCGAATTTAGGACTAAATAAAAGAGTAGGTTTAGAGGCGCTATTTACTTTAGAGGTTTCTTTATTCGTTTAATAATACTATATAGATCGTATATTATCGGCCGTTTTTAACTCTTATAATTAAAACCTACTCCTTATAATCTATTATAAAACCTATAATAATCGGATAATAAGATCGGATCTTCTAATTTATATATATAATAAAGAGACTTATAATTACTACGGTTCTAATCGCTAACTTAAATTTAGGACTTTAAGATTATTTTAGATAAGAGCTTCTATTATATTTATAGTCGAGTATAATTAATATAGATTTATACTATACGTCGGATTTAATATATTCGCCGTTATTAGGTATAATAAATAGAAGTTCTAAAAATATTAAACCCGGCCGTTTTTAACCTCGCTGTATTTATACCTTTAGATTCCTTATAGTAAAATAGATTAATTATATAACTAGATTACCTTTATACCGTATAAATAAAGTCTTATCTATAAAAAGAAATAATAATATTATAATAACTTTATTAGGAAGTTTCTCCTATATTTATTATTACTAGTCGCCGGTATATATCTCGGTATATACGCGTTTATTATTATTATTATACTGGCGTACGGGTTTAAATATTATTTTATCTTTAAACGGCCGGTACCTTAAAAGAAATCGGAGGGCCTTAATAATATCTCGATATAAGATATTATAATCCTTTAACTCGGTCCCCTAGATCTTTAATTAAATATTAAATATTTATTTTATTTATTTATCTTCGTCGATATTAAATATAATACTATCTTATATTTCGGTTAAATTATCGGTATTCTTATAATTAAGGAGGTTATATAATAATTCGAGTCGAATATTACGGAAAAACTTATCGCGACCGCCTTTAGTTACTTTTTCCTCGTAAAACTACTAGGCGAGCGCGTAATTATACGTATTTAGAAATAAATAATATACTCCTTTTATTTTATTAATAAGCTAAGAATAATTATTAAACTTTATAAGGTTAATATTTACCTCGTCGGGTTTAGTATTTATTTTTACGCGACGATTATTATCTTCCGTAAATATTTCTACCTAAATATACGAGGATATAAATAAAAGACCCTTACGCCCGATATTAAAGGATAGAATTAATAACTTCTCTTATTTATTATACTTTAAATTATTATAACTAGGCCGGTTCGAGGGCGCTTAATAAATAGTAGTCTCCGTATTTATATCGATATCTTTTATATCGACGGCGAAAGACCCTACGTTAATTCCTTTTATATTATTTATTTTTATAACCTCGTCGTTTCTTTAAGTATATATCGCTAGTCTTATCGATTATAGGAGTCGCCGAGGTAGAGAGGGTAAAACTCGCGGTTTCTTATATAAATAGTTATCGACGAAGACTTTATAGTACGGTAGGTATTTATTAAATTTATTAAAATTTACGAAATTCCGCCTATAATACTTATATATACGTAGTACTATAATATCTATTTACCGCGGTAATACTATCGCTTTATAGTTATTATACTATATATATAATTAGGTAAAATCGGATATCCGAAATAAAGATCGAAAAGGGGGCGTTCGATAAACGAGTTCGATATTTATTAAATATACTTTCCTATATAATATATATTATTAAATAATATTTAACTTATTTCCTATTAACTTATAGTCTTCCGTATAGTAATAAGAGTAGATTCTTCGAATAAATACGCGGGTAATATCTAGATTTATTATATAATAAAACTTTAAAGGCTACCCGCCGCGAGCCGATTTATATTAATAAATAAATAGTGTTTTAGCGGTCTAATATTTAGATTTTTTAAGTCCTTATCTTTAGAATAGTCTACTATTAAACGTTCCGCCGATATTAAAGAATAACGGCTTAGTTTATTTATAATTTCACCGGTTTATATATATTTAATCTTCCCTATTATCTAACTTATTGATTATACTCGGGATTAGGGCTATTAATAATTATTATAATAAAATAAATAGAAGGAGCTATTACTAAAAGATCCGAGACGTATATACGTCCTCTACGCTTATACCGATAATAAGAGACGGAGTAATATATCTCCGAAACCCTCCTCTACTAAAAAAGCGAAAGTATTAAAGATTAATAATAACGATAAGCCGTAAGGGCCTATAGATAATATTTAATTTATAACTATAATAAATAATAACTTATAATATAATATAAACGATATTAATAATCGGTTTCTCGAAGGTTTCTATACCGCGCGTTAGGTAAAAGTCTTCCTAGCTAGCTCGAAAATAAATTTAAACTAAACCTTTCGTCTCTTTTTAATAAGATTTAGTCTTTATACTATTAATATTCTTAATCTATTAATTTATAAAAAGAATAAGTAGTTTACCCGTAAATTATCTCGACTCGCTTTCTATTTAATTTAACCGTATAATTATATCGAGAATATATACGATTAAATAGAAGGGTTATTAAGGCTACGGATATTTACTTCTAACTATAAAGAATATATCGGCTCTAATAATCGAGTGGGTATTTTATTTATAAATATCCTTCGTATTACTACTATAGTTAATTATAAATAAACCGGACCCGTTAAACCTAAAATCGTTTTTAAGAAGTATACTTTTATAATTAAAGCGAGTATTAACGTTAATACTCTTATTAACGGCGAGTAAACCCTACTATTACTTCTAAGAAGAAGGCGGGTATAAAATATAAAACTACTACCGTCGAGCCCGATTTAATTAATAATAAGGACGCTAATAGTAATATCGTTATAAAAGATATTATTATTATTAATAAAAATACGACTACCGAAGGTACTCCCGTTAAAGAGAAATATATTTATAATCGTAAATTTAAATACCTTAAGGCTCCTTTAGTTAAACGCGCCGAGAAATACTCTATAACTGTAGTAACCTTCGAGGATAATAATACTACCGGTATAAACGTTTAGCTCGCGGATAAGAATTAATATAAAAATAAATTTATTTCCGGAAATTTAATTAAGGAGGAATAAGAGGATAGAGATTATCCTTTAAATAAAGAGTTACTACTTCGTAGGTTAACGGGGGTTTTTATAATAAATACCGGTAAAGGTCGTACCTTATATCGAATCGCCTTAAGGTATAATTTAATTAATTTATTCTACTCGGCGGTTTATAAATATAAAGCCCGAATATAAAGTTATTAAATAGTTATAGTTATTTCTTTTATTTTTATCTCTACCGAAGATTATTTATCGAGGGTTAACTTATAAGATAAGATTATAATAACGAAACTAAACCGTAATCCTCGATATATTAATTTATTTAAAACCGGACTCTTTAACTTTACTTTTCTTACCGCCCTATTCCCGAGTACCTCGGTAATAATAACCGGCGAATATACCGGTATTTATATATACTAAAGTATTTATTATATAACGAGTTAACGTCTAAAATACCCGCCGATCAGGACGTTTATTATTATAAAATCTATATTTTTATATTATATTAACTACCTACCTTAAAACGGTACGAGCTTTTTAGAAATTATCTATTTAAGATCTATATAGATATTTAACTATAGATACTCTACTACTAGAAATCTTACCTTTTATAAATATTATTAATTAATTATAAAAAGTAGGTTACTACGATTAATACTTTACTTTACTCGCTTAACTTTAAACGCGGCTACGCTATAAAGAGTTTAATATACTTTTAATTATTATAAATACTCTTATACCTTTATTTACCGATTATAATATTTCTACCTCTTTATTTATATATAATTACTATTAATAGAAGTAACTATATACGAGGAATTACGAGCCTCGTAAATAAATAATTACTACTACTTTAAGATTCCGTTAATAAACTCCGTAGTCTTATCTTATTAAATTTAATCTACGTCGAAGATCCTTATATCTTAAGCTATTTATAATTTACTTTACTTTTTATTTAATTTCTTTATATAATCGCCGAGCTAGGAGTAATAATATAAAGAAAGATTACCTTTTACGTAAATAAATAATTACTATTAATAAGAATTTTAATTAACGGACTTTATAATTTCGCTTCTTTAAATTTTTATTTATTTTATACCCCTCTATACTCTAGGTAGTAATATCTTATTAAATTATTATACCGAGTAAATAATAAACCGCGGTTACTCGCCTAGATAAAAATAACCCCGGTAAAGTTACCGGCGACGTATATATAGATCCTTAAATTATCGAGCGCGATAAAACCGATAATTTTATTAAAGAGCGAGCCGATAATAATATTATATTTATAAAGAAGAAAAACTCTTCGTATAAAACGAGAATTATCTTCGAAGGCTAGGGTAAATTTATTAAATAATTTAAAAACGAAGGTACCCGCGTAATATATAAAATTTATATAGACGAGAATAATAACTAGTCGTCTAGTATATATATTTAGATTAAGGCTTTTATCGATAAAGAAGGACCTACTCCCGATTACTCTCGCGAAGAGTAATTACTCTATATTTAAATATTCCGGCTAAATATTATAAACGATATTTAAAACGAGCCGTTAGTCTATATATATCTTAGGGCTTTTATAAATAAACCCGTTTAAAATAATTTTATCGAGTAGGTATACCTCGATTATTATATTAAATTATAGGAGGTCGGAGTAGTTACCTACTATACTATAAAGTAATTAATATATATAGAATTTTCGTTCCGCCTAGCGAAGGCGTAGACTAAAGAAATCCTACGGGAAACCGGTAATCTAGGTATCTTCTAATATATCTAAGATTAATTACTCGATATATTTACTAAATTAAAGAATGATATAATTAAGTTTACTACTTTCTTTTCGATTTTAGAGGCGGATTTATTTTTTATCTTATACAGCGAAATATTATTTATATTTAATCTCGAGCGAGTATATATACTATATATTTACTAGTTTAATAGTTTGGCCGATACGAAATATAAAGTTTAGAAAGATTAAATTATATTAATAATAAATCGTCTAAAGATTAATTTACCGTTTAACTTAATATATATTAATAATAACGAGTACTAGACTACCGAGGGTATATTTATTATTTACTAGGAAGAGAACGAGATAGAAGATATTAAAAATTCTTAACTCTAAGAATATTAACTACGCGCCCTAATAATTATATTAGGGGGTAATCGTATTTATATAGGCCTCCTCCGCCTACCCTCGAACTACGAATATCACTTTTCGACGGAAGATAACTTCGTAATTAAATTTCTTATTAAAGAATAAACGGTAGTTATCCTATTAAGACCCTTTCCTTACGCTAGTTCGCTCGATTATATTATTATATTTAACCGTCTTTAGAAGTACGAAAAGAATAATTAAAATAATTTAAAATTAAAGTCGGTCTTTAATTTAATAGACTCGTAAAATATATTACGCGAAGAGTTCGAGAAATTCTATTTCGACGCGGAGCCGATAATAATTAAAGTCGTTCCTCTTTTATTTAATATCTTATATAAATTTAAACTAGCCGTTATTAAGATACTAAATCCTGTATATAAAGAAGATATAAATTATATTTATAACCCTCGATAATAACGATTTATTATCGGATAAGATCTACGTATTTAAACTATAGTTAATATTCTTTAAGGAATAAATTTTAAGACTAAACTCGGATAATAAGATATCGATTTAAATAAATTTTAAATAAGTATATTAAAATACCTATTATATATACCTAATAGCCTCGGACTCTTAAAGGGACTATAAGGAACCGGGAAGATAAGACTCGATATAATTATTATTATATTATTTATATCGGCCGGTAAAAAGGTAAAGATCCTAAATCTAATAAATAAAATAATAAACTTTTTTATTACGAAGTTGAATACCGAATTTACTCGGCTTAATAAAAGAGGAATTAAAATTATAAAGAAATATATAGTTCGCTTTTATTTATTTATAACCGAATAGGCCGTCGTCTAAAATAAGAATTAACGATACGTAATTTATAATACTAATAATTTATAATAATAATTTAGTTATTCGCTCCTTTAAAGTTAATATAATCGGCTCGCGGTAACTATAATAAATAAAGCTAAAGAGATACTTTTTAATATTATAAACTATTATTATAAACTTTATAATACGAGCTTCGGTACTTTACTATTATAAATTATAAACTTTCTCGGTCGATCTAACCTAAATATTAATCCTACTCCTATTAATAATATTATTATAAACGGTAATAATACCCTTAAAGGTATATAACTAGACGATAATAAAATTATTAAAGGCGGCGAGTTATAAAGCGAGAGCGATTCTTAAACCGATATAATATAAACTAGTAACGCCCTTTAACCCGATAAATCGTAAGGTAATTAAAGATAAAAAGGCTCGGATTATAATAATAATAATTTTATCGATTATAATAACGAAGATATTATCTTAATAAATAATATAGACTTCGAGGACTACGGGGGTAGAGCGGGGCCTATATTTAAAAACGTAATCTTTTAGAAAGTTAAAGAGTTATAATAAATAATAAAAAAGAATATTAAATATAAATTAAACGAAACCGGGAATATAACCTACCGTTAAAAACTTTATAAATACTTTCGCGAGATATTCTATAAAGTTAAGAACGGCGATATATTCGATAGCGAGGAGGAATATTATATATTTAAAATACTCGAATCGTTACTCTTAAAGGATATCCTTATAAAGGACGTCGTTATCGTTACTATAATTCTTATTAATTCGGGTTATATAATCCTAAAGAAGAATTTTAAAGGCGATTATATTATTATTTAAAAAATTAATAAAACCGATAACGGGGAGCTCTTCGTTACCTTAATATAATATAAGACTATTATATACCTATTAAGCGACGATAAGTAACTACCGCTTAAAGAATAAAATATAAAGTATAATCCTTTCGCCAAGTAAATAAATAAGAGTATATATAAATATTAAATAATTTTAGGTTACCTTAAATACGACCTAACGAAGTAATATCGAACTATTATAAATATTATTAATATTATCTCTAGAATTTAATATAGAAGCTTTATTATCTTTATAATAAATCCGGCTAGTCGCTTTAATACCGCTATAACTACCGAAGTATATAAGAATTTATTTAATACCCTTATAAACTTTATCTAAATTAATACCGACGGATAATATTATAAAATAGGTTTCTCTTAATCCGGTTAAAACGAGTGGGAGTTATAGTTTATTATAAAGCTTTATTAATATTATATTTAAAGAGGAATTAAAGTTAAAGATATCTTTATCTTTATAGGTTATCTTATATAAATTAATTTTACGAGACGAGCGCTAGTATTTACTATAAAATTAAAAGATATAAATACTGGAATTATTAATAGTTATTAAGGCGAAGAGAAGTTTATAATAATCCTCTATATAATAGGATTCGAGAAGTTAAACTTTATATCCTTTAATCCCCGCCTCTTTACCGAGGTTTCCCGCGTAGGCGACGCCTTAACGATTATTATAAACTAAATAAGGATTTAATTATATAAGAAGAAGCGTAAACGATTTTATTACGACTATCTACGAAGACTTTTAATAGAAATAGATATTTATATTAAATACGAAGAGGAGCTCTTAGTATTTAATCTTATTAACTATAACTATAATTTAAACTCGGACGATAACTTTTAAGATAAGGATCTATATATAATAAATTAATCGGAGGAAGATCCTAGTAATATTACGTATATAAAAAAAGAAACTAGAAATACCGAGGGATTCGATAATAATTAGGATACTACGGAAGTTTATAATATTTAGGACCCGATTACTTCGGGATTTAATATTAATATAAAGAATCTAACGACTCCTATTATCGACGATACGTATAATTAAAGAAGAGGCCGTAGTATAGGATATATAATAACCTCTAATATCGGTAACGATAATACGTATAATTAGGGATTTAACGAGAATATAAAACTAAATATTATAATAAGCCTAAGGCTACTTAATTTATTATATTAAATACGAGTAAAGGTAGAAGGTTTAATAAACCTTCGGGGGTTTAAAGAACTAGCGAGTATCTATTATTATAAGATAAAATTATAAATTAATAGATTTTATAGTTTATTAAAAACTTCTTTATTAACCCTCTTATAAAGAAGTAATCGTAATACGTAAAACGCCCTTAATAGTTTACCTACCTTAACTAGGTACGAGTTATCTATATAAAAAATATTAGAACTATAATAAGAATATTATATATACCGCGTTATTTCGGAATAATACCCCTTATATATAGCCTGGAAAATAATACGTTATATCTACTTTTCTTTAATAAATAGTAGGGCGGTCTAATCTTACCTTCCCTTTTATTTTAACGAATTTATTAACTACGAATAATACCTTAATTATAAAACGCACTATATACGATTAATAAATTATTATATATATATAATCGATTACTCTTCCGGCTAGCCTCTATACATAAAGAGTACAATAGTTATAATTATTAAACGAAGAAATCGAACCGAGTGAGGTAAATATAAATACCGACCGCGAGCGATCTTTATTTATAAATATTATTTTTAATTAACTATAAGCCCTATTACTAGAACCTACGGTTATTATTAAGAGATATAATTAAACTACGATTACTACCTTATTTATAAAGTTATAAGTAATATACTAGAGCTAGAAACTACGTTACCCACCCTATACTACTAAGGTTAAGACTACGATACCTCTACGTAAATACGAAGATTATAATAATAACGAATTTAACCCTATTTTTAGAAATTTAAAAGAGCTCTACTTAAAGACTATTATAGATAAAAAGAACTAGGAACTAGTAAAAGAAAATATTAAAATATAGTTAACGTCGAACTCCCTAACGGATTTTAAATTCTATATAACTAGGGTTATTAAAGACGAATTTATTACTACTTTAACTCTAAAATACGAAGATAATATATTAAAACTTTTTAATAATTTAAATAACGACGGTATTTAGAGTACCCTCTTTATTTTAGTATAACGTATCACCTATAATATAAGACGGTAACTAAAAGATACTAACGAAAGGTCGTTACGTAAATTAAATTAATTATAATAATCTTTCTCGTCTCCTAGCGAGGTATTAGACTAAATATAAATAAAAGATACTATATTATTACCCGTTATACTAAAGCGGTAGATAAATTACGCGGCCGTACGAGGATTTAATCTACTAGACGTTAATTTTAAAGTAAGATATAATAATTTAGTAACTAGGTTTACTCTCGCGGATATCGCTAAATTAACCGACCCTCCGTTAAGTTTAGAAAAGGTAATATTAAATATAATATTACTAATATTTATTAAATATTTAAGCGAAGATCTAGGGCTAAATACTTCGTTATTACTAAAAATCTAGTTTAAGTATTAAAGAAGTAGATCTATAATTAAACTACTAAAGGACCGTTAACTCCGCGGAGTAATTAAAGAAGTTATCGATAACGAGAATAACGACCCTATATTTAAATTTATACTAGTAAATTAAGGATTAACTTAATAGCTCCTTTTATCCTTAATAGAGATAATAAAGTCTTAAGGTAAATAAACCCCTATTTTATTTCTCGATATTATTTACGGCGTATAACTAATATCGGGCAGTAGAAATAACGATAAAAGATAATTCCGAAGACGAGATCCGTGGCCTAAAGCGAGGAAAACGTAAATATAAAATAAATATTATAAATAAAGACGGTAAATAAAAGGGACCATTAAATAAACTACTAGCGGATATTAATTAAATAATAGATTTATAAAGCGAGTTCGATAAATATCGAGAGTAGAAGCGACCGAAAAGTAACCGTCCTAGTATACCGCGTATATTCCGGACTATTAAGAATAATAGTACCCGTCCTAGTATATACTCTAGGTTCCCGATTAGGAAAAATTAATCTATTAATCCTAATATATATTTTAGGTCGGTTTTACGCGACGTTTTCTTTATTAAAACCCTTAACGATTTAGTGAATTCTAAAACGAGTATAAATAATAAAACGATACGGTCTTTATAAACTCTTATTAATAACCTTAAGGGTAAAAATAACGGCGATCGAAATACGAAGAATAACGGAATCTTTATAATATACGATAATAAGAGAGTTAGTTAAATTATAGTAAATAATTAACCCCTAGTAAATATAATATAATTAATAATAATAACTCGACCGATCCCGTCTACGGTAGATAATTTATTTAAATAATTATAGAAAGACTTTACGGACGCTAAAACCGCGTATAACGAGAAAGCGGCTAAACGCGTAGCTACTAGTTAAATATTTAAACCAGTATTTATCCCGGAGTAAAACGAAGTAGAAAATATTCCGATTAAGGAAAAAAAAGATATTAAAAAGTCCTTAAAGGAAAGAGCGAAGGATAAATAAATTAACGACTAGGTTTAAATACTAAAGTTAATAAATCGGGTTAAATTATCGAACGTATAACCTATTAAAATAACGGAATATATATACCGGAATAATAGAAGATAAAAGGACTACTATCTTCTTTTTAGGCTAAATAATATTAAAGATTATAAGACCGGAAAAAAGATTTATATAAAAGAAATAATAATAGGTTTTACCTTATTCTAGATATTTAATATATTCGTTTTATTCGAAATAAAGGTTTTCTAAAACGGGGGATACTTTATAGACGTTATAGGGTTTAGAAAGGTAATATAACTAGCCCTTATCGAGTTTAAAACTAATAATTAACGAGGGGTTTAGATTTTAAAGACTCTCGGCGTAGTTTATTTAAACCGTTTATTTATATTAAGCCGTAAAAACGTAAAGAAAGCTAGGAAGGAAAAGAGATATAATTTATATCTCGCGGAGGGAATAACGAAGGATCTTTAATTATTTAAGGTATATTACCCGTCTAGGAACCCCTAAGGGATTTAATATATATATATCGATTCTAATATATCTAAAAAACTTATACCGAGTTACGGCCTTAACCTCTTCTTTCCCCCCGCGGGTTTATTATCCTATTAACTAGATTTAATAAATACGTAGATAAAATAGAAGAATAAAGTTTTTAGGTAGGTATTACGGTAAACTTATAACGATCCTAAATTAAAAACTTATATTATAAAATTAAATATATTAAATCGCGACCTCTTAATAAGATTAAAGTAGGTTCTTTATTTTAACGAAGATTATAACTTTTTAGGGGTATTTTATTTTATATCTTTAACCTCGTTTCTTAACTAGGTCGATAAAATCCTAATAGATAAAATTCCCGCGGTAAAAAAGAGGGGTAATAAAATTAGGATATAAAAATAATAATATTAATAGAATATAAGATAGGGCAGGATCGTAATAGACGAAATATATACCGAGAATAACGAGACTATAAGGACGATTACTAAGATTCGGAAAATCGATAATATAATACCGGGTTAGAAACCTCGAAAGATTTTAATTAACGGGACTCCGTTTAAATTATTACCGAGGACGATAATAGATTAGATAAATACGTTTATAAATAATAAATAAACTACGCTACCCTTTAAAAAAAATTACCCTCGCTTAAATAGGGCGCGTAAACGCCTGAAATATTATATAAAAGATAAATTTATTAAGATCGGTAAAAGGTATAAAAGCCTTATCCGGAGTATATATAATAATAACGATATTAAGGACGAGTATAAATAGTATAAAAAGATTATAATTATTATTATTCGAATACTTTAAATATAACGTATACTAGACTCTACTTTTTTCGGGGAACCGCTAGTTAAATTTAAATTTAACTATTATTTCGACTACCTTTTAGGCTACCCGTAACGGTACGAACCGTTATTAAAATATTACTTTAACGAAATAAATTAAGGAGTTTAATAAATTTATCGTAATATTATACTCGCCTTTACGAGTTATAAGAAGAATACTATACTAAAGGTCACGGTATATTTATAACTCGCGGTCGTATATCGTATTAAAATTCTATTATTATTCCTTAAACTAGCTCTCTATAAAGATACGAAGGACTTTAAACTAACGGGTAATAAATTAAAAAATAATAATTAATTTAGGTTAAAGAAAAGGAAGCTTTATAAACTAGAATAAAGAGATTTAACCTTTAAAAAAAGTATTAATTAAATCGCTAAAATAAATAACTATCTTAAAATATAAATATTAAATATTTTTAGAAATAAAATATAGGGAATCGATATAAAGATAATTATTATAATTATATTCTTTATCTTAGCTTTTATTATTTATTAGGTAAATATTTTTAACGGAATCCTATATTATAATATAAGCCTTATCTTACGCTAGGAATATTATATTAATAATTATATAAACGATCCGTTTAATATAAAAAAGGCCTATCGTCTTAATCTACGGAGGTATATTTAAATTAAAATAAATTAAAATCGTTAAACTCTTCTAGGAGGGTAAAAATAATATAAAAAATATATCTTTAAAACCCGTATCTTAATTTCTAATAGGATCTACCGTACTTTTAAATATAAGATAAATATTTACGGCCTTTGAATATATCGTTATCTTTAACTCCGAGTAGTTAATAAGCGCTAAGGACTAGGCTATATACCGTATTAATCGAATCGGTTAAGACCGCGCGATATATACGATTAAGTTCGTGAATATAATTTTTAAAGTAGATATACTTATTTATAATAAATAAAGGGCTCGATAACGGATATATTAAATAATAAAAAACCTTATAAAGGAGTCGGAGAGCTATAAACTCCGCGAAGTCTTAAAGGAGTATATTTATAATAACGAAGGCGAGTAGGACGAGTATAGCTAGCTATAGAAAAATAAATAGTTTATTACTATAGAGGTATAATAAAAGGATAGCGATATTTACGAGAAGAGATATTAAGAGAGTAGACCAGCGGTATTAATATTTAGAAAGGGTTCGATAATATAGGGGAGATAAAATAGTCGTAAATTCTATAAATCTAAAAAGATTTAGATATATTAAAATAATCTAATAATCCTATATTTAACGGTTACGGTCTTACTATTAATTCGGAGATATTAAAAATTAATACTCGTATTCTCGAGCTACCTAAAGTACTCTTCGTATAAAATTCTATAGTTAAATTTACTTTTTCTAGTCGTTAGGATTTATACAAAAAGATATTTCTCCTTTTTAATATTTAGTTATTAAAATCTTAGGGTATTTATATCCTAAAATTAAATAAAGATCGTCGAGCGCCTATAATTAATAAGTAGGTAGATAACTTTAAGAGAAACTTTATATAACTCTATCGTAGATATAATAGTAGAGTCGAGAATATTAACCTTCCCGTTATTAACGGCTATATTAATAATACCGAGGTTATTAATACGATATTTATAACTATTAGAAACTAATCGAAGTCGCGTCCCTAGATACTTCTAGTTATTCTTAATAATAGGAGCGCCGATATTTATAATCGGATTAAGCGTAACTATAATATCCGTTTCGGAGTTATATTATAATACGTCTAGGCGAGTAACGTTATTAAAAACGCCCTTTAATACTACTTTAATATATTTATAAAATTTAATTATAAACTCGGGGGTACTACCTCTATAATTAAATTAAAAATTAAGTACTTCGAGGAGCCTATAATAATTATCGGTATTAATATCTCTTATATAGTACCCGGCCTAGAGTAAACTTCTATAGTTATTATAATTATCTTTATCGATCGGACTACCTCTCGTTATATTATTATAGTCGAGACGAACGGCTCCTATATTAAGATAATTACCTTTAATAATATTAACTTTATACTTCGTCCTTTAATAGACTAGTAGTAGAAGAATATTAACGGGGGTAATCTACCTAAATATATTTATTACTTCCGTAACGGTATTTTTAAAAGTTAATTTAGTTTATTTTTAAAGTACGAGGTTATTAATATAAAGCGTTTATTTACGGACTTAGGCTAGAATTATCTTAATAATAAAATTAAATTCACTATCGTAGTTACCGAGAAATATTATTATATTCGCTTCTTCCCTCCTATAGGTCTTATAGTTAATAAAAACGATAATCCTATACCTAGTATAATTATTAATTATAATATTATTTACCCCTTCGAGAATAATATTTATCTCTACTCGTATATAATTATCTAGGGTATTACTCGACCTATTTATTATTATATATTAATAGATAAGGTTAATATTCTACTAGATCGATTCTAGGTAATACTCTACAAATACTATTATTAATATTAATATATAATTACTCCCGTATCTCTTTATAAGTTTAGTCCTAAATTTATAAGAATATATTAAGTTAATAAAAGATAGTTCCCGTAGTATATTATACTTATTTAGTAACTAAGTGTAGTAAGGTTTATATCGATATAATTACCGCCGAGAGGGTTACGCTTTAAAAGGAGCGACGGAAGCTAGGTAAAGAGGCGTAATCCTATTTTAATAAAATAAAGTTATAAACCGAGTAACCTAAGCTTTAGCCAGTCGAGCCTTAGGACTAGATAAAATTTAGTATATAATATATTTAAGTTTATAAAGTCGTGTAAGAACGTTTATTAAATATCGTAGGTAATAAATATATTTAATAAACGCGGCAGATTAATAGTATTAGTACACGATACTTATATAAATACGCGAGTAAGTACGCGATTAATATTACTATATATTATATCTAAGTTATAACTTAAACTATATAAATTAAATAATTAAATAAATTGTTTACGGGTTTAAGCTAGCTTAATACGTAATTTACTAATAAATAATAATAAGACGTTTAATAAACCTGCTCGGAGCTATAGATAGCGGAATATACGGGTATTATATTTAGAAAAAGCTTATACGGTCTCCCGCTTTACCGATATATAAAAATATATCGATATATACAATATATATTAGCGGGTTAAGATATATCGATATTATCTTTATATTAAATTAGTTCTCTACTATATCCTATAGGGCCGTAGAAGGAAATTATAATAAATTTTATTACTAATTTTCCTTAAATAAACGATACGGGCGTATTTATAATACGGTTCTTATAGTTATAAATAAATATATAAAGATATTATAATATATCCTAACTATTAAAATAATCGACTTTACGGGGTTAATAGAGTTAGTATTTAAAGAAATTATCTTAAAGTTTAGAGTTTCTAATAAAATTATTTCTAATAAAGATTCTATCTTTATAAATATATTTTAATTAAAAGTATATTATTTAATAAAAATTAAAAGGCGCTTAAATACTATATTTTATTTATAGACGGATAATTAAATAAAACGTTAGAATTAAACTCTAAAATATTATTTAAAAACCTTCTATTTAAGCGAGTAAAATAATTAGGTAGTACTTTTACCTATAATAAAATAAATATACTATAATATATAATATATAATAATAAAATGGATACTATTTATAATTATATATAGTTATAATTTATCTTTTAAACCGCGTCTTAAGGGCGAGATATATAGGGGAGAAATATTATCGGTATAAAAAAGAATTAAAAAATCAAATACTTTAAGAAAGTACTTAATAAAAGTATAAATTATCGCGGTCGAGGCGTAGAAATATAACTATAATAAAAAGTATAAACCGAAATTATTTAATATAAATAATCTTATACTATTATTAATTAAAAACTTAATATAAAAACGACTAAATAAAAAACTCTCTTATAAAATAATTAGATTATTTAAGATTTTAGATATCGTCGGAATATAAATATACCGCCTAGGATTATTAACTAGTTATTATATTTATAATATTTTCTATATATCGCTTTTAGAGTCGTATTATTAATGGTAAAATAATATTTCGATTCTTAATATACCTCTACTAGAATTAATAAATAATACGAACGACTAAAAAGTAGAAAAAATACTAAAAAAAAAGATAAAAGATAAGGTACTTTATTTTATAAAATAACTAAAATAACTAAAGACCTTTAATAAATAAATTAATATAAATACTTTAGATAACGCGCTAGAACTACGAGAAATATTCGAAAAGAATACGAAAATAAAAAAGGTATAGAAAGTAAAGAGTAGGAAAAGAAAATATTATTAATTATTAACTACTACTAATTATTTTTTATTAATAAACTTCGAGCGAGATATCTCTTTACGATTAACGGGGTATTTACGGGTAGGTTTATATCTAAAGCGGCTAATTTCTTAATATTAAGACTTAGTTATTTATAAATAGGGCCGGGGCCGGGAAATCGAATTAAAAAATAAAGAATAAAAATAAAATTAAGATTAGGATTATTGACTTTATTTTTAACTTCTTTTTTAAAAACCTCGCGAGAAGATATTAATTTATCCGAGATATAATAACTCGTACCCTTTATACCGCCGTATTAAAGGCGAGGCTTTACGGTATTTTTAATCAAAAAAACTTTATAATTAAATATTATAACTCTTTATATACCGCTAGAGAATAAAATAGGATCGATAATATCGAGATTATTAATACTAGGTATATTAAATTAATTAATAATAAAATTAGAGCCGAGAGGAGAATCGTATTTAAAAATATTATATATATATCGCGTATAAGCTTCGTCTTTAACTTCGTCTTTATTATCGGTTTTATTTTCGTCCGTCGATTCGAGAAGATCGTTAGGTTAATATTATATAATTTTATTTTAAAATATATTTATATCCTAGGTAATAATCCCTCTTTAAAAAACTATTAATATACGAATTATATCTAAACTATATTAATTTATAAAAGTACGAAAGGTATTATTTATACCCTCGACGTTTATAGTAAATCGAGATATTAATTATAGTATATTCTTCTCTCTTTTAATATTACTATTTTTAGACTTAATCTCCCGAAAGAAGACTATAATATCTTTTATATACCTAACGATACACTCGCGAAGATATTTATTAGGGCCTCGGCGTTTTAAACGGTTAAGAAGTTTTTTTATAAAAATTTAAAATTTAAACGGAATCTAGACGCGTTAATATAATTTAGTTTTAAAATACTAGCGATATATAGGATTATATAAGTACTTATTCTTTATATAATAAATATACTTTATATATAATATTTTATTATATAGGACGTAACTATCTAAGCCTATCCGCTTAAAATAACGGAGGTATAGAAATACGGATAAAGGCGGGGTAAAAGTAGAATAAATAATTATTTTATAAAAAATAAAAGTTAAAGATATATTAAATATCTAAATATTATTATTAATATCGTATACCGTAGAGACTAAACTAATATATTAAATATTAAAATAATCTAGTTATATATATATTATTAATAAAATAAAGTATAAAACTAATAATTTAAAAATAAAATATATATTACAATAATATTAATTCTTTTAAAATATGAATAAATACCTTTTTTAAAAATAAAATAAACTATTTATTTATTTTAATAATTATAAAATTAAAGAAAGAATTTAAAAAAAAAAGAAAAATTTATTTAAATTATAATATATTAGCTCTGGCCTTACCTACGGAATATATATATAATATTTATAACCTCGAAGAAAGAGCTTAAAGACACGGCCGAGACTATTATAAATTAATAAAAATCTAAATATAATATAGTTATTAATAGTAATATATAAAAATTTATATATATAAAAGATAGTAGGATATTATAGAAAAAGAAAAACTTAAAAATTAATAAAGATTTCGTACCTACGTTAAGATTATTACCCGTATATATTTACTCCTATAACTAGAGTTCTTCTTAAATAATAGGGTAAAATAATTTATTTTACCGCCGATATCGCTAAAGCCCTATTAGTAGTAAAGACTTATAGTTTTTAATAATAAATATAATATTCTTTCTTTTACTTTTTCTTTTAGGTTTTAAGGTTTTTATTAAATACCTAATATAATCTACGACTATATAACTACGCTAGTACACGAGACGTACGCGATATATTATTAATTTTAAAATATACTTTATTTCCCTCCCTTTTTCCTACTAGGTTTAGAGGTTTTTTATTAATATATTACTACTATTAAAATAGGAGATTAATAAAATTAAATAAAAGGCGTAGGCGTTATATATATACTTTATTAAATTTAAATTCTCCTATATTATACTCTTTCGTTAAAATATTAAAGTATTAAATTAATATTTACTAGTTTCGAGAGCGAAACCCCTAGAAGGGGAGGTAATTATTATATTATACTAAAACCAACTTTATAATAACTATTAAATATAATATATAAATCCTATATAGGGAGTATACGACGTAGTTACGCTATTTATATTATAATATTATATTATAGTCTCCGGTACTCCGGAGTTCTCTTTAGAAATAAAAGACTCGGAGCCCTTACTCTAACTCTTTAAAGGTTAATTCTATTATTTTGAATATAAAGATTATTTTCCCATTAAGGCTTTATATTTACTTTCATATTATTATAAATACCCTAGGTACTATAACCTAATAAATTATCGTAATAATATTCGTAGTATTCGTTTAAATATATTAATTAATATATTTCCCCGTATCGTAAGTAATATTTATTATAAATATTATTAATTCTAGATAATTATTTCTTTTCTTTCTTCTTTTCTTCGGGTTTCTTTTTTAATATAAGAAATTAAATTTTAAAATTATCGAGGTAATCTACTATTTAAAATAATTCTTTAGAATTTATTATATTTTATTTTTATTCATATCCTTCCTTTAAATCTTCCTTTAAAGTTTTATTATTATTATTATTATTTAATTCTTCGAGTTTTCGAATTCTCTAGGCGATTTCCTTTTTAATATCTTTTTACTTTTTTAATAAATTATTGAATTTAATATCGTTTTATATTAAATCTTTAAAGAATTTAATTATACTATCTAGTATCTCCTTCTTAAATATATTTAACTATTATCGATTTATTATATTTTTCGAATAATAGTTCCTAGCGATATAACCCGGTTTATTATAATTATAATAATTTATTATTTTCTTTCCTTTATATTATTATTTACTCTTTTTTTAAAATCCTTTTATAAATTCTTTCTTAATAAAATCGAGTTTTATTAATATATAATTATACGAGTTAAATTTTTTACGACGATAACGACTAGCCGAATTATATCCGTTATTATAAACTTTTAAATATTTTTATTTATTAATTCCTCCGTTATAATACTTCTTTATTATACGTTTATATAATTTATTATCGGTCACGATTATTTATTCTATAAATATATCGAGGTCTTAGATATTGGTTTTTATTTATATAAATTTATTTTTAATATTATCTTTTAGTCCTTATCGATATATTATTATAAAAGCGGTATCGTTTTAATCCGTTAATATTATATAATATTAAAATTATACCGAGTAATTGGATATAAATCTTTACTATATTAAATATTAAATATTACGAATTATTATATTACTTTCATTAGAAAGTCTAAATATATAGCGAATTTTCGTTTTAAACTAAGAGAAGTTCTCTATTAAAAGTTTTATATCCGAATTATCGACGTTATTAAATTCTTTTATATAATATTTTAAAAATAATTTAATTTATTTCTACGCGTTATCTTTTATATAAATAATAATAAAGATTATTTATTTATTAATTAATATAATATTTTTATTAAATATAAAGAATAACTAAAATTAAATAAATTAATTATTAAGTTTCTTATACTCTCTATAATATTAATTTAGGCGAGAGACTTTGATATAGTCCCCGTTTTCTATAATATTACGTCTTTTAATATTATTTTAAATATTTAAAACTAAAAATCTTTATAATTCTAAAATATTTATTTTAAAAGTATTTAAAATATTAAGACTCTCCGTTTAATACTTTAATATAATATCGATATATAGAACCTAAATAAATACCTCTAGAAAGAAGTATTAAAGATTAATAAATAATAATTTTTATATAAATAGTTAGATATAATTAAATAGGTTTAATAAACTTAATTAATAATTTAATAAATATTTATATTTAGAATCTATAATTAAAAGTTTTAAAGAAAGTTAAATACAAAGTTCCTATTTATTAGAAAATACGTAGTTTATATAAAAGAAAGAAATTATACTATTTATTTATTTACCCGTTTATTCCTATATTAAGTAATTAATTAATTAAATATTTACCTATTGACTAGTCTATATACTACGTCGAGTAATAAATAATCTCTTAATTTATTGAATATATTAAATCTCGGAGAGAACCTTAATTATAATAATTATATATTATATTATAACTAGGCCCTAGTTTAATTTAAATTTTATATAATTAAAATACTATTATAAGTTTATTATATAAGTATTTATTTAAAATTAATAATTACTTTATTTAAATAAATAAAATAAATAATTTATTTAGCGCGTAAAATTAATAGTTTTAAAATCTTCTATAAATCTTTAAGTATTTCGGCGTTTATAAAATATAGTAACTAGAAGTTAGATTTATAAAATTACCTTAGCGGCTAGGCGTGAGGTCTAATTATTATACTAATATTAAAGTTTTATTATAATTTTTATAATACGTCTTTAAAAGATATAACTACCTTTAGATAATCTAACGGTATATACGTATATTATATATATACGTAATAGAATCCTAAGCGGGGTATAGGATTATCGTAATTAAATCGTATATAGTAAAATTCTATACGAAGCTATAGATTATCGTATTATAAAATAATGTGTAATATTGCCGCGACGTTTCATTAGAATACGTGCGAATATAGAAACGTTATATATTAAGGCGACGTTTTACGTGAAGTACGTATTAACTACCGTAGTTATTTTATTATTAATAGAGACTATAATTACTAGTAAAATATTTATATTATATTACTAAAGCTACGAGACTATTAAAGATATTATATATCCTAGGGTATCTGTAGAAGTCGATTATACTCCTTATCTACTACTATATATAAACTCGCCGCGTTAATATCCGGGAGGCTAATAATAATATCTTCGTTAAATAAATAATACACGTTAATATCTAAAATTATATTCTTCTCTTATAACGCCTCCGTAACTTTAAGTTTAAGAAATAAACGTAGTATTAACTAGAAAATTTATACGAATAACCCCTAAATATATTTAATATTATTACTACGAAATCGAATAAAGTCTTTTATAATAATTATTATATAGCGACTAAAGTAATTATAATTATCGTTAGTCTATACTAGGGTTACTATAATTAAAATATATTTATAGAAAAATATACCTTGAATTAAAAGCTACCTTTTTATACTATTATAATAAAATGAATCCGAAATATATAATATTCTAGAGCCCGTAACTTTTTATAAATACTATCCTTAGTTATAATTTAAATTAAGAAATTATAAATATATCTAATAAATATATTAATACCCGTAGTATTTTATAATAATATTTGGTGGTAAGATATCTAATTACGGTAACTTAATTATAAATAGCGTCGGGCTATATTATTTAAGCGTTTTTATTATTATAATTTTCCTCTTCTTTTATTATTATATTAAGAGTTTTCTACTCCGCTATTATAAATAGTGTTTTAAAGAGTATCGGATAAATATAATAAAGTATCTTTATTATATTTATAATTCGTAGCTCCTCCGGGAAGGCGTCTAGTAAAATTAGGTATATACTTTATTATAGATTTTTATAGGTAAATAAAAATCTCTCGATATTTATATAATTAATCTAATAGATAACTTTCTTAAATTATCTACGTAAAGACTATTAATAATAATTATTTATAATAAAGTAAAATAGGATTCTATTAAAATCACCTATATTTATCTTCGCTAATTAAGATATTAATATTACTCGGTATACTATACTCTTTTATTATCGCTTCGTAGTATACCGCTATATATATATTAGGTCGGTACTAATTATTTTTAAACTCCGCGGCTTTTAGAGAGAATCGTTTATTTAGTTAAGATTTTATTTATAACTTAATATTTTCTCTAAATAATAGAATAAGTTCTATTAAGGCGCGTCTAGAGAAAGTAGTAGATCGAGACCTTAAATTAATATTTACGGTAAAGACTATAAAGTCGAGTAGTTATTAAAAGTAAACTTTAGTTATTATAATTTATTATTTAAAGAAATCTCTTTCCGTAAAGTAGTCTATTATAAATAATGATATAAATTTCGCGATAAGCGTAAAAGTCTTTATAATTAAATTAATTATAGTAAAGAGGGAGGGATTTAATTTAAAATATATTTAATCTATATTTAGAAAATATAGTTATATATACTTTAATTTAAACTAATATTAAAGTAGCCTAGGTATAATAATAATCTATTTTATATACTCGGAAAAACTATAGTTTTTAAAATAATATAAGGGAGATTAAAGACGGCCGAAACCTAGAGCGAAAGACTACGTTTATAATATAGTAGCGTAGGCTTTAAATCTAGTAAGGTTTAAAATAATATTAATAAATAATTAATAAAGTAATTTATATATACCGGTGTACTCGGAATATACTAGATTACTCGGTCGCGTAGAAATAATATTTAATATTAAAGAAATCTTAAAAATACTCGGCTTCTTAATTACTAGATTTTATTTAATTATATATTCTTCTCTTTTTACTTTAGTTTATATCGATTTTATCTCGCTTCTCTATTATATTATAAATATATAAAAGCGATTTTAATAAATGATATTAAAGTTTAGATCTCCTCGAGCTTCTATTAAAATAAAATAAAACCGATAATTTTTATTTACTCTTTAGTTTTTAAAGCCTATATTAATTTATTATTATAATATATCTCTAAAGAAATATATTACGAATACGTATATCTTTATAAGTTATAGTAGCTTTAATATAACTCTTTAATCGAAATTTCGTAAGTTTTAAAAAATATTAATAACGTCGTTAAAATTATTATTATAAGGCCTAAATATTAGTAGGAAAATATTTAAGCGACGTATACGATAGTCGAAGGAGAGATTTATAAACTATAGGTAGAAATTTATTAGGCTTCGATAAATATTATAATAAAGACTAAATCCGTCGATAAAAATAAATAAAGATAACGAGATATAACGTATATTATTAATATAGTTAAAATAATTATAGAAATATTTACGCCCGTAAGTCTAGAGTTCTAGTTTAATTCTATAAAATACTAGATAATAAAGAGAGTAAAAGAGACTATTAGTATTAATAAAGTATTGAATAATAAACATTTATTTATCTAAAGGTAGTTACGATAGTAGGATTACGAGTCTCTAATCATCAAGAGTATAATCTATTTTTATATTATTAAAGTAATAAATAATATAAATCTCCTTAATAAAAAAGAAAAGTTTTAATAAAATAACTTTATATTTTTAAAAAAATCGAAACCCGTAAAAGACTAGAGGAATTTCTAAATACCGAAAGATATATTAAACTTTAATCTTTAATTACCCGTATTTTTTTAGCGGAGTAGAGTCTCGGAAATTAAAGCCTACTATAATAACGCGGCCGAGGTATTTATATTTTACTTCGGATCTATAGAGAACCTAATTAAATAGAAAAATAACTCGTTTATTATAGTAACGGGCGAATTTACTAGAAATTATCCGGATTAATCTAAACTAGGTTTAGGATTACTATATCTCGATAAAGTTTATACGAAATTCCCCGAAACTAAAATATATATTCTAAACGAGTTTAGATAGTAGGAGTCTTTAGAATAAAACTCTAAAATTAAAGAAATAAAGATATTCCTTAATAAATTCTCCGTTTATATTTAATTTCTATTTCTCTACTAGCGGGGTTAATTTTTCGAGTATTAATAGTATTAAAAATCGTTAAAAGAGAGATTACGGTATATAACCTTTTATTCTACGTTATAAAACCGCGTAACTAAATAATAGACGTTAGAGTATCGGATAAAATTCTAATATCCTAAGGATCTCCCGTAGACTAGTATATTAAACTCTTAAAATTCTAGCCTCTTTATACTAAAGGCCTAGAACTATATTAAATAGGTAGGGATTTTTATTATATACTCTAAATTACGGTAGTAGTTCCGAGGAGTTATCTAATAAACGTCGTAACTAGGGAGGTAATATAGTTACTAGTAATATTATAGAGGCTAAGGTATTAAATATATCTAATATTACTATCCTATCGAATTTAATAATTAGAATATTATTACTAACTTTAGTTTACGGTAATATATCTTTATATTAATATATTTATTAAATCTCTTATAGGTCTATATTTAGTAGTAGTTAAATTATATTATTATACTCTACTTTATCGTTTTATAATTATTTTAATAATACTCGAATTCGATCCTCGATATTATTAATATCCTAAAAGAGCTTATTAGAATCTACGAGCTAAATATATTATAATAAAGAAGATTAATAATAATACTATTATAATTATCTAGTTAATTATAATCGAAATTCTTTTAAATAAAGTTTTCTACTTCTAGTATATCTTTTTAACTAAAGGTTTTTAATTATTTAAAAAATAGTTCGCCGGATATTATAATAGAAGGAATATAACGAAAAAAGTTAGAAAGGCGCTAACTTCGAAAGATACGGGGTAGTAGTATAATTATAGTATTAATTTATAATAATAAGTTTGCGGTAACTAATTTAGATATTTAGATTAAGATTTAAAAAAGATAAAGTATTATAATAAACGCGCTAAACGCTATTTTACCCTATTAATCGAGGGGATATTAAATCCTAACTCTGTACTTTAATATTAATATCGATTATACTATTCTCTCTCCTTTATTAAAAAGTAGATAATGTTATAATAAAAGCGAGAAACTACTCGATTATATAACTAGTATATTTAATTAATCGGCTACGATAGTCTATTAAAATAATAAACGTCCTAAAACCGTATCTAAATCTATAACCGCGATATTTATTATTAATCCTAACTTTAATTCCTTAACTTAAATATCTATTATAATAATAGACGAGAATCGTCCTAGGTTTATCGTACCTCTAATTATACTACCGCCTATTATACCTAGTCTATCTACTTCTAATTTATTAACCGGACCCTCTCTACCTCTCTCTATATACTAGTATATAGTATAAACGGTAAATTAACCTAAAAAGAGAAAGCGACGCCTTATTATAGTAATAAAGTAAAATAATTCGAATAACGAAAAAACGCGGGCGTTAGATAGGTAGATTAGATAGTATATATTCTTTTATTATAATAATAAACTCTAGGCGAATATTCTTAGAAAAGTTTATAACGAAGATATAAATCTAGACTCTATAGTAACGGTAGTAGGACGTATTAAAGTATTAGACCTTATAAAGAATTATAAGAATAAAATTATAAGTCGGATAAAGATAGGTAGTCTTTTTATACTTTTATTTTAAAAGTTTATAATAAATAAAAGTATATCTAAAAATTACTCGCGGCTCCGGATTATTAACGGTTAGTTATATATCGGACGGAGGAACTTCTAGTCTTATTCTTTAATAAGGTTTTTAATATTTATAATTTCTTTTTTATCTAATACTATATAGACGGCTACGTCGAGTATAAAGAATCTTCTAAATTAGAGAAGTTCTATATTCGTTATAAATTATACTATCGTAATTAATATTATATATTTATCTTTTAGTATAATTATCTACGCGAATTTAATAACCTAAATTAAGATATTTTTAAATATAGGAGAGTCGCTCGAAGCTAGGAAAAAACTCCTACGATTTTATAATCTAATTCCTACGTATCTTGATTTTATTAATATTAAGCGGCGTAAATTTAAAAAACGATAAAAGCGTTACCGTAATAATAAAAAGAAAGTTAAGATATAAGACTCTATATCTTTTACGAAGGTATTCGTATCGATAGATACTCTATTTCTTAATACTATAATCGCGCTAGAGCCCGACTCTACCGTAAATCCTAGGAATAATAACGAGGCTTCGGGGGAAAGTAGTAGAGACTATTAAAACCTAGTTATTAGAATTTTACTTTTTATTAGATAATAGTATTTAGTATATAAATAAAAATAATATTTTCGAATCGGCTAGTAAAGTAAACGTTATTATTATAACTAATTTTACTAGAGTAGTTAATAGTATTTAAAGATATCTACTAGTATTTTACTTTTTTATAATACTCTTTATTATATAAATAAATAGGATACTTCGAAGCTAGTTATTAAAGTAAATATTATTATTATAATTTATCTCTAATAAGTTATAGCTATATCTAATTAAATAATTCTCGTAAATTCGGAGTATATATTCTACTCGGGTAATTAATTAAATTTTATTTACTTTTAATAACCGAGGTTTTAACGCGCTTCTTTTATAATCTATTCCCCTTTTTCTTCTATACTCTTTTTATATTTACTTTACTTCTACCTCTATATTTATTTTATTTTATTTATCTCGCGAAACTCTACTCGTTTTTGTTTTTTTTACTTTATCTCGCTTCTAAAGTAAAACGATTACCTTATATAAATAATATTATTATAACTAGAAAAAATATATTAAATAAGGTTATAAATACTCTTAATCTACGATACTATTATTATAATATAAAAGTTAATACCTAAAATATAGGTTTAAGGAAAGTATAAGATTATAGTTAATAATAATAATTCTACCGCCCCTAAAAAGACTAAACGCGGTAGTCGTTAAAAAAGAATATATTTAGTTAATAAAACGACCTCCTAGAGAAGAACCATAGTAGTTAAAAACTTAGGAAAGAAATTATCTATATAAACAATAACGATTAAAACGGTCGTTTTAATAAACGACTAGAACGATAAAGAGTATAAATAAATTATCTTTATTAATAATTATACCTAGAAGCCTATACTTACTCTTTATTATATTAATAAAAAGGTAAAGTTAATATCTTACTTTTAGAAATATTTTATTTATAAAATATAATTTATTAGAGATTAAATTAGAGTTAAAATATTTAATACTTTCCTTAGTAAAAAGAAAATTATAACGATTAAACTCGCGAGTAATAGATATATTTTCCCCGAGCTCGTTACTAGTAAGGGATATTTAAAATCTAAAGATAATATAACGGTAACTACTCGAGTATCTAGGGTTAATAACGTCTTTATACCTACTATCGTAAAATAAAATAAAATAAAAGTTAATAAATTTTAAGTTTATACGAAGGCGCTACGCTAGAAAGTTAAAGCTTTTATTTAATAAACTAAAGTATACGAGAAGGTAGTAGAGAAATTTAAAGATAATAATATAATACCTATCGACGAAGGAGAGCTTAAGAATTACGGTATAATATATTTTAAAAATAAGATTCCACTATTATATAAAGAGCTCGATAAATCTTTATAATTATATAAAATCTATTTTATCGCCGTCGCCGAGAAGCTTCGTAGAGAGATAGTATTTATTACCGTTTATATTAATCGCGCTAAGAAGAAATAATATTAAAAGTTACCGTAGATCTAAAGCTATTACGGGATATTACGAAATTTAGTTATTTCGAAATATAAGCCTAGTAGATTAGGGCTCTACCTTCGGAGGTCTATAAATATATATATAAAAATTACTAAGATCTACCTAAATAGAGCTAGGGTACTACGAAATATAAATTCTCTATAATCTTCGAAGAGGGATAATAAAAGGATATTTTATTATAATTTAATTTAAATAAAGACGACGGATTTAACGGACTTTCTTTATTTTTTAATAATTTAAAATATCTAATAAAGTATCTACGTAAAGAATCTTAGTCCGGTATACTCTCGCCTCTATATTAGGAGTTAGAAGTTATTATAATAACTTAAATAAAAAAAGGGTAATTAAAACGATAAAGATAATATTAAAAAGAAAGACTTAGAGGAAGAAAAGAGTCGTATTAATATAATATTTAAGAAAAGCGTTATTAATAAAGAGGTAATATTAATAGAGGAGGTATATATCGATACTACTATAATAATTAAGACTTCGAATACTTATAATATATTAATAAATATTTTAAACCGCGCCGTTATTAAAAAAAACCTTCGTATTAATATAACCTCTAAGAAAGTCTTTATTAATAAAGACGTAATACTAGAAATATTTATAAACGTTACTATAACGCCTATAACTTCGGTCTCTTATAATAATATAGGAGGAAATCCTACTATAATAATTATAACTAGAAATAATTATACTCCTAGTGGATTTATAGATAGTATTTCTAGCGAAGTAACTATTATAATAACTATAACTAGAAATAATAGTATTTCTAGTAAATAATCTCCGTTTATTTAGGATAGTAATAGTATAGCTAGCGCGAGTAACGAGGTTACTATATACTAATAGAAAGACTTTAAGGAAGATAATCTCTTTTATAAAATAAATCTTAATACCTAGCCCGATATTTAAATAAATATAGTTATATATACCTAGTAGTCGTTTTAAGCCTATAACGAGTCTTAGATTTATAAAAATTATAGTTATCGTAAACTAGAATAGTAGTTAAGATAGAATAAAATATACGAAAAAATAAATACGAAAGTATTTACTCGATTTATAAAAACTTAAAGTACTTTAATATAAAGTATATAATTTCCCTTTACTAGAGTCCTAACTCGGTATTACTAAATTTATTATAATAAGATCGTAATTTATTAAAAACGATATTCTAAAAGGTTACGATATATAAAATAAACGATTATAGTATCGTATTATATCTATAAAAGTATAAGCGACTCCGAGAATCTTAATTTATTTAGAGTATTTAGGCCCGCTTACGAGCGCTAAAAGCGCTCGCGGCCGCTTAAGATTCTTAGACTCGTTTACGAGAATATTTATTATTTATAAATATTTACTAGTTATATTAATCGCGTTTATAAACTATATCTTTATAATATTAACGTAGCCTAGATTCCTCGTTTCGTTTAGGTTATTTAAATATATACCGATCTTTACTAAAATATATATAATATTTAATCCTACGTTATAAATTAATCGCCTATAATTATTTAGTAGAATTAAATATATGAAATTTATCTTAGATTTCTAACCTAGGTTCTAACTTAGGATATTTATTATTTTTATATTATTATAACCGCCGTTAAGAAATTACTCCCGATCTTAATACCTCTATTATATTTTTTATATTATTAATTTAGATATTTATCCTAGCCTAGCTACTAAAGGATTTTATTTAATATATCGATTAGCGCGATCGGCGAGCGTTTATTATAATACGTAAATATTTTCCCCGCGAGTATTATAATTTTATTAATTTAATAAGTTTTCGTTTATTTATCCCGTAATTATATTTAAATTATTTCTCTTAATCTCGAGCCCGCGCTCTACTCTTAATAAAAAGGTATATATTTATATATTTTTCGCCTTTATTAAAGTCGCGTAAGTATTTATTATATTTATATTATTATTTTAAGGAACGGTCTTTCCTTTAGTATTAACCGAGAGGCGCGTTAATAAAATAAAAACTTATAGGAGCCTATATTTAAATACGGAGGATAGATTTTAAGAGTTATATATTTAAAAAAAACTTTATAAAGGTGCCCGTTATAGGCGGTATTTATTATAATATTATAAAGTTTAATTACGTAGGCGGTCTAGCCGAGGATAACGGGTAAAGTATCGAAAGATTAATAATACTATACTTTTTATAACTAGGCGGGAGCTTTAGACTTTATATAATTAAATATAATTTTATATAATATAATTATTAAATATAAATAGCTACTCTATACTAGTAAACTCTTAACGGATTTTAAATACTTTATATAATATAATACTTAGTTTAATTTATCGTTATATATTATATTTAATTATATCTTTATTATACTAGCTTATAGGTAGAGTTATTTTAAAACTATACTCTTCTTTTTATTAAAATTTAAGTAAAAGGTCTTTACTCCCGCTTTTTATTTCTTAATTTATAATTTACTTATAAATATAATTTAAATTAGTTTAGTATATTTATTACTTTACTTTCGATAAACCTATATCCTATTTTTTTTATAAGTTTATTTCTTATCGTATTACGTTATTATATCGTTTATTAGATATTATTTTAATATATTAAATTTTAATTATACTACCGTCTTAACGAATTAAACGAAGACGAATCTAAGAGAGGGTTTTAATTATATAAATAAAAAGCTTTAACTAGTACTAAATACTACGACTAAATAACTTATATTATATCTCGAGGTTTTAAACCTTAAAAAGTAAAATAATAAAGATACTATTTTCGTATTCGTTATAATATTAATAACCGATTTTCCTTCCCTATTTATTAGGGTTCTAGTAAATACTACCTAAGAAATAAAATATATAAAAGGTATTATAAAATTCTACTAGAATAATATAGCCGCTCTTAAAGAAAAGATATTTATACCTCTCTTTAGGCTTATTTAACTCCTTATATTTAACTACTTTTTAAGATCTCTCTCTTTTTATTTTATAATATTTATTATTTTTATACCGGTCCCTTAATTCACGCTTAATAAAAACTTTAATATTATAATTACTAAAGGCGCGGTACTAGGCGGCGAAGTAGTTAAGTTTATAATTTATAAATTTATTAAAATTAATCCCGCGCGACCTTTAAATAGCGATATTAAATTCGAGTTCGTTAATTATTTAATCTTTATTATAATCCTAGTTAAAAAGTAAAATATAAATTTAGAAAATAACCGACTTTACGGAATATATTTTTATAATAAATTATTACTACTTTTAACTACTCGCCGGCTAGTTAAATTCTTTAGGTTTCGGTATAATAAAGAATAAAACCGAGTTAATTTATATATTAAATTAGATATTTATTCTTCCTCCGAGACTCGTAAATTTTATAATTTACGTTTAGTCTTTATAGCGAAGGATTCTTTAGTATTTATAATATTTCCCCCTTTATCTTAAAAGTATATTTCTTCCTCTTTATTATCTTTATTTAATTATACTACTCCCTCTAAATATTTAATTATTATATTTAAATTATTAAAGTATTTTTAAATAACGAAACTACCTTATTTTATAAAGTCTAAGATAAATAAACGTCGTCGTAAATCTATTATAACCGAAGAGAAAGGCGATCTATATATAACCCGAAGGCGAAAACGATAAAGGCGACTTCGGAAAATAATATTAAATAATAAAGATAATAACTATAAAAGCGACTAGTTATTAAAGTTATTTATATCTAAAGAGTTAAAGAAAGATAAATAAAAAGGGTAAATTAATAATAAAGAAGAGCCGATTAATATTAAAATAAATTATTAATTTTAAGATAACGAGGAACTAGGCGAAAATATAAACTAGTAAAAATAATAAATTTATATACTTCGCCGCCTTCGTAATAACTTTTATTAATTTTTTTTTTAATATTAAAGCGTAGCTTAATAGTAAAGAGTATAAATATATAGTTAATTTTAATTTATAGGAATCTTACTACTACTTAATAAATTTTAAAATTACCGATATAAGAATTAATTAATATATTAGAATACCCGATATAAAATATAATCTTATTTAGTATTAGGTTTTTAATATTTATATTATATACTTCTAGGCTAGAAACGGCTTTAATAGTAGTATTTTTATTAATAATATAGGCCTCGGAAAAATATATCCTATCTTAAAGTTAAATTAAATTATTAATCGCTAATCTTAAATAACTTCGTAGATAATTTAAATTATTAATATCTCTCTTTTAAAAGTCTTCTTTATTAAATATATAATATAATTAAATATTATCGTCGTTTATTAAACCCGAAGGAGTAGTTATAGTATCGCGTCGTCGATAATAATAAAATTTATTTAAATTTATTAAAGTTCTTCGCGTAATATCTATATAATCCTTCGTCCGATATTATAAGAATAATTCTTAGGAAGGGGTTTTATTTATATTTTATAACTAAAATTATTCTTCCTATATAATATAATTAATAATTTAAAATATACGTATTTAACGAAGGAGTAAGGCTTCGTTTTATTATTCTTTATAATTAATATAATACTAGTAATCTCTTAACGGCGGAGAATATTAACGCGATATAATTTATTTATTTTTAATAATTCGCCGATTATAAAAATTAGTATTTCGAAGGGGGGCCTCTCCGCCTAAATATTTAAAAAAGAAAAGAAGAGGCCGTCGAGGGAGTAGAGTAATATATAATTCTAACTACTCTTAAATCTTATTAAATATATATCGCTCGGTCTTTTAATATCGAATATATTTAAATAAAAAATAAAAAACTACCGTTTAATAGGCTAAAGAGTAAAATTATATAAAAGTAAATTAAAGTTTTTATCCCCCCCGTTATACCTAGGTAAATAATAATCGACGAGTTTTATTTAATAAAGTTAATAACCTAAAGGTTATAAACGGATATTTAAATTATATAGAAATATTTTCGTACTGGAATTCTAGCCCTCCTCGCGATAAATAGTATATTTATTATAATAGGCCCCGGCGATATTAAAGGTATTATTCGATATTTAAAAAATCTTAAAATTAATAACGAAGATCGATATAACTTTATAATAGACGAGGTTCTAGACTATAATAAAAAGTTTAAAAATTATATTATAAATAATAAATAAAAATCTTATATATAAAATTTAATTTTAATATTCGGTCTTTATATAATTAACTTTACTCTACGACGTATTAAGAAAATTAATAATTTAGGAAAGATATCCTTAATCTCCCTATATTAATATATAACGATATAAATATTAATTTTCTATAAAGTCGTTATAAAGTACTCGAGGATTTTATTTCGAAATTCGTTAATAATATTTAAAATTTACTTCGAAAATAAATAAAGATAAAGAATAATAATACGCTTTTTAAAATTAACTAATCGTTTCTTAAAACTATAACTCGATAATTATTTATAGCCGCTACGATCCCTTAATTATTATAGTATTAAATAGGCTCGGAAAAGAATATAAATTAATAATTCCTCGTCGACGAATATACTCGCGATATATTTACCCCCGATAGGAATATAAGGGAGGCCGAATATTTATTTTTAGAAATTAACCTTTTTACTAAAGAGCTTCCGAAGTATAAAATATTAAATTTAATTTTTACGAAAACGATCCGTAAATAAAGAAAGATATTAATCTTCTTAAAATATATTTCGGTTATATCTTTTATATAATATATAAATCTTATTACTCTTCTTTAACTACCGCTTTAATTTTTCTTTATATAAAATTACCCTCGATTATTTTAAAAATCTATATTAAAAGTTTTTTAATATATTATTAAGTACCTAGTTTATTCTATAACCGCCTGGCTCTATTATTAACGCCTTAATAAAATTATCCGCGAGACTTTTATTAATAGATTTTAAGAAGAGTATATTAATAGTAATCCGAATAATTTTTTTATAATCCTAGATTAAGAGCTCCGTCCGTAGGTATTTATTAAAATATTAAATACCTTAGGTACCGGCTTTACTCTATATAAATTAATAGTAACAGTTTTTATAGAATTTATCGGTAAATCTAGCGATAAAGATTAAACGATTAAATAGGTTTATAAGATAGAGTAATAGTACCCCGTCGTTATTTATTAGTTATCCTATATAAATCCCGTGGCCGGCGTTATAATAGAGGTAGTTATATTAAGGAAAGCGAAGGCTCGTAATATATTTATTACGAGTATCTTTAATATCGTAGAGTATATAGTAGACCTCGATAGTTTAGAGGGAATAATAGACGATAAAGATATACTAGACGATAATTAAAAAATAATTTTAATAATTTCGTTAAGAAGTAAATATCGGGTATATTCTAAATTAAGGGGTAAATTACTTCTACGTTAAATACCTAAATTAGATTTATAATAATATTATTTAAATTTAAAAATCGATATTATACTCGAGAGCTAGAATCTTAGGTTATATTAATTATTAATAAATTATTTCTCTTCCTACTTCTAACCTTCTAGACTCTATTTTTATTTTATATAATTACTTTTATTTATTTAATATATTTAATAAAATAATTTCTTTTATTTATTTCGACTAGTCTCTTTTATATTTATATAATAAATCTACGCCGCTTTATAATATTATTTCCTTTATATTATTACGCTTATTTATTAGGCCGCGATTCTTTATATTATTATTATATCGCCGCTTTAAGTTTTATATTCTTTTTATTAAATAATCTACCCGAGGATTCTATCTAATATATCGATTAGCGCGGTCGGCGAGTGTCCGTTATAATACGTAAATATTTTCCCCGCGAGTATTATAACTCTATTAATTTAATAAGTTTTTATTTACTTATCTTATAATTATATTTAAATTATTTCTTTTAATCTCGAGCCCGCGCTTTATCTTTAACGGAAAGATATATATTTATATAATTTTCATTTTTATTAAAATCGTATAGGTATTTATTATATTTAAATCGTTATTTTAAGAACCGGCCTTTCCTTTAATATAAAGAAAAAGGTAAAGAGATAAAGTAAAAAATTCGCTAAAGTTTATATTTAAATAAGGACGGATTTTAAGAATTACCGATCTAAGAGTTTTACTTTTAAAGAAGACTCTACGAAGATAATTACTATAAATAGTATTTATTATAATATTATAAAGTTTATTTATATAGGCGGTTTAATTAAAGATAAAAATAAAGTATAAAAAGACTAGTAATATTATATTTTTATAATTAAGCGGGAGCTTTAGACTTTATATAATTAAATATAATATTATATAGAGTTATCGTTAAAGATAAGTAACTACTATATATTAATAAACTCTCGGCGTATTTTTAATACTCTATATAATAGAATATTTAGCCCGGTTTATCTTAATATATATTACTCTACCTTATATTTATTATAATATTCTATAAATAAAGTGATTTTAATTTAATACCTCTCTTCTTTTTAAATCCCCGGTAAAATAGTTATTATAAAATAAATTCTTAAAATTTATTTTAAGTCGACTTATTATAAATTTTAAAAAAAGATAATCTAAATTAGAAATTTAATTTAATTTAAATTATTAGATTTTTTTTTTCCTACTACCTTTATTTTATTTTTAATTATTAATCCTTTATCGATCGCTTTACTTTTATAGTAGAGATAATACTTTATTTAAATCTTTATTACTACCGCTTTACGTATAAATAATATCTTTATATTATATAATATTAAGATATATTATAGAATATTCTAGGTTAAAACGAATTTAGCTAGAAACTATAGACCCTAAAATATATATTAATAAATATATTATTTCTACCTTCGCTACGAAGTTTTCTATTATTATTCGTAATACTTTTAAATAATATTATCTCGGGAAAAGAGTATACTCCTAGTATTATAAAATTTAATAATAATAATATACTCTATTTTAAAGAAGAGATATTTATATTTCTTTTTACGCCCGCCTAATTCCCTATACTTAATTAATCTTTAATATTTTAATTTTCCCGTTATATAATATTTAGTACCTTAATACCGGTCCTTTATATTATACTTAAGGAGAAATTTAATATATTAATTATTAAAGGTAGGTTATTAAGGGGGCGAGGCCTTTAAATATATAATTTAAAAATTTATTAAAATTAATCCTACGCGACTTCTAGGTAGCGATATTATATTCGAGTTTATTAATTATTTAATCTTTATTTAAATCTTAATTAAAAAGTAAATTATAGATTTAAAAAATAATTAATTTTACGAAATATACTTTAATTATATTTTATTATTATTTTTAATTACTCGCCGACTAGTAAAAATCCTTAAATCTCGGTATTATAAAGAATAAAGCCGAGTTAAGATATTTATTAAACTAAATATTTATTCTTTCCCTAAAACTCGTAAAGTTTATAATTTACGTTTAATCTTTATAGTAATAAATCCTTTAATATTTATAATGTTCCCCCCTTTATTTTAATAATTTACTTTTTTTTTTTAATTATTTTTATTTAATCGCCCCGTCTTTTATCTCGTATTAACTTTTTATACTCCCGCCGTTATAGGCTAATTTAGTAGCTCTAGTAATATACGTTATAAAGCCGGAGATAAGAGGGTATAAATATAAATAACTTTTAAATTAAATATAAATTAATAACGATATAATTATTTTACCGGAGGTATATTTATTATATAAGAAAAAACGGGTAGTCTTAAATAAATAATAGAGAGAGGAGAGATAATAAATATATAAAGAATAAGTTTATTAAAGGAAAAATTAACGAGGAGATATAATTATATTTAAAAGATAAAGAGAGGTTAAGTAAGAAATAAAACTAATAAAAACTATAAATCTATATATTTCGCCGCGTTTATAATAGTTTTTATTAATTTTTTTCTTGATATTAAAGCGTAGCTTAATAATAAAGAATACGTATATATATATAAACTCGATATATAGGTATTATATTACTATTTATTTAACCACGACCCTATTAATACTACGATTAATAATATATTGAAATACCCGGTATAAAAATTTATCTTATTTACCTAGTACTAGGTCTTTAATATCTATATTATATATATCCGAGCTAGAAACGGCTTTAATAGTAATACTCTCGTTAATAATATAGGCCTCGGAAAGATATATTTAATTTTAAAACTAAATTAGATTATTAATTATTAATTTTAAATAACTTCGTAGATAATTTAAGTTATTAATATTATCCTTTTCGAAAATCTTCTCTACGAAGTATATATAATTATTAAATAATATCGTTACTCGTTAGATACTAAAGAGCGGATAAAGTATCGCGCTACCGATAATAATAATTATTATTTAAGTTTATTAAAGTTCTTTAAATAATATTTTTACGATCCTTCGTCCGATATTATTAAATTAATTCTTAAAAAGGGGTTTTATCTTATATATAAAATAAAAAGAATTATTCCCGTATAATTTAATTAATAACCGAAGATATACGCGCTTTATATAAATATAAAGTTTCTTTTTTACGTTCTTTATAATTAATATAATACCGGTAATCTTTTAACGGCGGAGGAATTTAATATAATATAATTTAAATATTCTTAGGCGCCCGCCTAGTTCGAAAATAAAAGATTTATAAAGCCTTTTTCCTCGGATCTTTAAAAAGAAAAAGGAGTAATTATTAAAAAAACGGAATAATATATAATCTCGATAACTCTTAGTTTTTATAACGCGTATATCGTTTAGTCTTTTAGTATCTTATATAATTAAACTAGGGACGTAATACTACCGCTTAATAAATTAGGCGGTAGGGTTATATAGAAGTAATTTAAAGACCTTATTTTTACCGTTATACCTATATAAATAATTATCGACGAATTCTATCTATTAAAATCTATAACTTAAGGATTATAAAGGGTTATTTAAATTATATAGATATACTATTAAATAAAAGTTCTTTTATTATTTATTATAAATAGTATATTTATTATTATTAGGCCTATCGATATCGAAGGCGTAGTTCGTTATTTTAAAGATCCTAAATTTAATAATAAAGATTTATATAACTTTATTATAAATAAAGCTCTATAGTTTAATTATAATTTAAGACTTATATTAAAGATAGTAATAATTATCCTAATTTATAAAATTTAGTCTTAATATTCGGCCGTTAAATAATTAATTTTACGCTATAATATATTAAGAAGAGTAAATAGTTTAGATATAATATTCTTAATCTTATTAAATACGTATATAAAGATATACCCTTCGACTTTTTACTCGGTTATTATAAAATACTCGATAATTCTACCTCGAAGCTTATTAATAAATTTTAAATATTACTTCGAAAATAAATATAGAATAAAAAGAAAGATATATATTTTATATTAAGAAATTCGTTCCTTAGGATTATAACTCGATAATTTATTTTCGCCGCGATATTCTTTTTACTCTTAAAATATTAGAAAGAATTAAAAGATAATATAAATTAACGGTCGCTCGGTACCGATTTTACTCGCGATATACTCGACTTTAATAATAAAATAAAAAAGATTATATATTTATTTATAAAGATTAATTTTTTTATTAAAAATATCCTAAAATTTTATTATAATATGGCCTCACCTACCTTAACCTAGCCTAATTTATTTTAGATTTAATTTAGGTTTAAGCTAGTTTCCCTATTTCTATCTTAATATAATCGGGATAGGAAATAAATAAATACTCCGTATACTAGCTCTTATTTAGATAATAACTGGCCCTATTTTAATTTTCGTCCTTTATTTTTTATTTTAGCCTACTCTTATATTATAACTAGATTATAGTTTAATAAACCTAGTCGTTAGTTTAATAAACCTCTAGATATTAATCCCGTTCTTTAATATTATAAAAGATTAACTACCTAGCTAGTACTCCCTAGTACTAGAATAATTATTATAAAAGATTAATATCTTAACCCCGAAGACCGCGTATAATAGTTCCTCGCCGAAGTTTAAAATAATTTTATTAATTTCCTTAATACCTTCGACTACCTATATATTTAAGCCGAGAATAATTCTTTATTAAATATTTTATCTTTATCTACGCCTCCTCTTCCTCCTACGTTAAATATATAATCCCTAATTTATACTATCGTTTAAATAATAACCTAGGTCGTATTTATTATAATTTAAACTATACTTTAACCCCCGCCCTAAATATTCGATAAGAATACTTTTAATAATATTATTATTATAGGCCTACGTTTATTTTCTTTTTTAAATATTTAATAACTTACCCCTTTATAATCTCGAACGCCTTTTAAATCCGAAAAGCTCCTAGATATCTCGGAATATAAAGAGGATTAAAATAAATTAGATATTTAGGAGTAGACGTTAATATAACGGATATATATTAATTATGATCGCTACCCTATCGATAGCGATAAAATCGCTTATATAAAGCTTAAGTTAATTATCGGTAAAAAGGTCTTTAATTTAATAAACCGTTATTAAAAAGAGGGTTTTTATACCTTAACTAGCTTTACCGATTAACGAAAGAAACTACGGGAAATATATAATAACCCGTTTAAATAAGAGGATATTTAAAACTATATCTAGGAATTTAAATAAGGCTTTATACCTTTTAATAAATATTTTAACCTCGTTATTTAAAAAAAGGAATATTCTCGAATAAAGGACGAATCTTTAATTAACGCTATAAAATATAATATTAATTATATTATTTAATAGGCCTTTATCTCCTAAAGGAAAATTAATAATTAACGGCTATATACCTTCGATAAATACGTCCGTATATACTCCGAAATCGATTAAGAATTTCGGTAGATTAAGTACCGTCTACCTCGTTAGAGTACCGTTTTTATTAAATTAGGATAAACCTCGAGGAGGCCTATTATATCTTTATTAACTTCTACTCTTATAACCCGCTTTATTATAACGAGTATTTTTATTCTTATTACCGTAGCCCTAACCCTTTTATTTAAGAAGTTAATAAACCTCGATTCTACCTAAGTTATTATTAAAGGTAAATTAATAAAAACCCCGGTTATTAAGGTTATTTATAAGAAGTAAAGACTTTATTTTTATTATAAATCGCCTAGGTATAATATAAGAGTTTATTTAATTAAGCTAGCTAGCCTCCGATCTAGTATTATAACTATTATTAATAACGACGAGAGTATTATAAGAGGAGTTACCCTAAACGCGGGAAAAGAATAGTCCCGGTATAAAGTCGCGTACTAGGACTATAAGTATCTAGAATTTTATATATACCTTTTTACTTATCGGCTATATCGTTTAATTTACCTTCGTTATTAATTAAGTTTTCGTTTAAATCTATTATATAGCTTTTTAAAACCGACCCTATTTTTCGTAATAAATATATAATTATTTCTTATTAATTACGGAATAACTAGTCCCGAATTTAAATTAAAGCCTTAATTAATATTAATATATCCGGTTATCTTTTTATTAATTATAATTTTATATATATTTAACGTCTACCCCTTCGCTTTCTTCGTTATCTTCGTATTATCCGACTCTTTAATAGTGTACCTACCGTTATAAAACGTATTATTTATATCGTAGAAGCGATTTTAAATATCTATAATTATTAAAAACGAATAATTTTCTTTATTATTAAGTTTAATTAATACCCCGTTATAATCGGCTTATTATACCTTTACCGTTATAAAGTTACTACCGATTTTTTAGATAATTCCTTAACCTTCGTTTTATATTTTTATTTAAGAAATTATACCCTTAATCCCGTAAAAGTCTTCGCGGAAGATAAACTCTTTTTTATACCTTAAGAAAGTTTTTAAATTTAAGGATCCTAGTCCCTAGCCTTATCTAATACCCGTATAGGGTAAGCCCCGATTTAAAAGAAATTACTAATATATAAAGAGCCGTTATTATTTATAAACGATAATATTATTATTAAATAGTTAATTCCGACTCGAGAGAAATTACTTTAATTTTAGATTTATTAATAATATACTTAATCCTAAGTTTATAAAAAGTAAACCTCGATTTAAGAAAAGTTAATCTAGTCCTAGGTTTACTAGAAGTAAATTTAATTCTTAACTTAGCCTAGTACTTATATAAAGTAACCTAGAATTTAAAAGAAGTTATTTTAATTCTAGGTTTATTAATAATAAATTTAAACTTAAAAGGAGTTTTCCCCGCCCTAGTTTTAATTACTTATTCTTATAAGAACTAGCTATAATAACGAGTATAATTATATCGTTATTATTATTAAATAAGGAAAGATATTTAAAATTAAGTATTATAGTTTAACCTCGCTTCGTTCTAAATCCTAGCGCTATAAATAACGAACTTAATATCTAGCTACTTTTAATATATACGAGATAAGATCTCGATTATTTACCTAGTTTATTATACCTAACGAGTAAATCGTATTTAGTTTATTATTTATAGAAATCGATCGATTCCTAAATATTCTAGAAGAAATCTCTACCCTAAATATTTAGTTTTATTAAAAACCTAGATATTATAAACCTAAACCCCGCCTTAATTAAAATCTTAAGTTAAATATTTACGATTAAGTTTAGAACCGAGTTATATTTAAAATAAATAAAGAGCTCTACCTCGCCGCCGCCGTTATTTAAAAAGAGTTTTAAGTCTACCGAGATAATAAGAATATTAACCTAATTACGATCCTACCTACGCGGTATTATGAATTTTTAGACGTTTTTTCGAGAAAAGACGTTAATACCTTACCCCTATATCGATTATATAACTATATTATTAAATTTAAAGAAGGGCTATAATCTCCGTTATCTAGTTTATATAATATAAGTCGTAATAAGATTCTAGAACTCCGTTATTACCTAGATAAAAATTTTAATAAAGATTTTATTCGAGTTAGTTAGTTTTATACCGCGTTCTTTATTTTATTCGTAAAGAAATTTAACGGAGGTTTATATTTCTACGTTAATTACCGAGGGCTTAATATTATTATTATAAAGAATAAATACTCTTTACCCTTAATTTTAAAAACCTTAAATCAATTAAATCGTATTAAGGTATTTTCTAAATTAAATATTATATTTACTTTTAATCGCCTCCGCGTTAAAGAGGGCGACGAAGAATTTATAATATTCCGTACCCGATTCGGCTTATTCGAATATTTTATTATATTATTTAGATTATATAATAACCCTACTTCGTTTTAGTACTATATTAACGATACTCTTCATAAATTTCTCGATAAGATTTATATTATATACCTCGACGATATTCTAATCTATAGCGATATTAAGAAAGAGTATAAAATCTATATTAAATATATCCTTTAGAAGCTCCGCGAGGCGGGGCTCTAAATAAATATTATTAAATATAATTTCTATATTAAAGAAGTTACGTACCTAGAATTAATTATTATTATTAAAGGGATTAAAATAGATTTAAAGAAAATCGATATTATCTTAAATTAATTATAATTAGTTAATATTAAGGATATTTAAAGTTTTTTAGGATTCGTTAACTTTTATTAATATTTTATTTATAGGTTTAATAAACTCGTTATATTATTTATAACTTTAATTAAAAAAGATACTATCTTCGAGTAAAATACTTAATATTAAATAACTTTTAATACCTTAAAAAAGGCTTTTACCTCCGATATTATCTTAGTTTATTTCGATCTTAACCGTAAAATTATAATAGAAATAGATATATTTAATTACGTATCTAGGGGGGTCTTATTTTAATATAACGATTAAAACGTCTTTCGTCCTATTATTTATTTTTTAAAGAAGTATAACCTTACCGAGTATAATTATAAGATTTATAATAAAGAGTTTATAATAATCGTCCGCGTATTTAAAGAATAGCGCCTTAAATTAAAGGGATTTACTCTCTTTATCGAGGTAATATCGGATTATAAAGCTCTTAAATATTTTATTTTATTTAAAGCGTTATCTCGCCGTTAAATAAAATAAAGCGAGTTTTTATCCTATTTTAATTATAAAATTACCTACCGGCCTAGTAAAGAAAATAATAAACTTAATATATTAATATATTAATTAAAAGACCTCCTTAAAGAGGGGGATAAATTAGATTTTAAATATTAATATTAATACTAGATTATATTAAAAAGAAAAAACCTAGCCCTAGAAGTCTTTAAGGATTATATTTATAGTATATCGCTAAATATAGCGACCCTAGCCTTAGTCCTAGTTATTTTAATTATATCGGTAATAAATCTAGAGATTCTTATCTAATCTTTTTAGTTATATTTTATATTAATTTATACGACCCCGATAAACCCCGATATAGACGTCGATCTAGAATCTTAAATCTTATTTACGTTCTATAAACCCGAACTAGATAAAGATTAGTTTATTAATCTAGATAAAGACTTATACGATACTCCGACTTATTAATTATAGGATATAATTAATTAAGCCGATTAATTCGCCTTTAAAGTCCTAGAAATACTACGTTCTAAAACGCGTTATTATAACGGAATTCCCCTCGCTGAATATAAAGATAAGGATAAAGTTCTTTACTTCCGAGGAAAGAGATATATTCCGAATTTTAATAAATTATACCTTCGTCTAATTTAGCTAGCCTATAATAATATCGCGGGTAATTACCTAGGTCGTATTAAATATTACGAATTAATTAGTCGGGCCTATTAGTAGCCTAACGTCTATATTACTATCTAGCGATTCGTTAAGAATTATTATATATACCGAAGAACTAAACCTTCCCGTTACTTAGTATATTTAAGGATAACTACGTTTATTACTAACCCCGTAACGACGTTAGAGAGACGTCTCGATAAATTATATAGGTCCCCTACTACTTTATATCTTTATAGGAATTATTTATCGGTATATCCTAATTTTTATAGACCGCTTAATTAAGATACGGTACCTAGTATTAATTATATCGATAGAAGTAGACGAAGCCTACGACGCTTTTTATTAGAATATATAAAAACTTTATAAACTACTAGATATCTTTATTTTAAATCGAGGATCTTAGTTTATATCGGAGTTTTAGGAGGCCTTATATAAACGTTTTAAAATCGATTAACGTATATTTACCGGGTATTATCCTTAGACGGATAATTAAACCGAGTGGTTTAATACTATAATAAAATACTACCTCCGTATATACGTTAATTATATATAAGATAATTAAGTAAAATAACTCTTTAGAGCGGAGTTTTCTAATAATAATACCGATTCTTCTAATACTCTAGCCTCGCCTTTTTTAGCTAATTATAATTAATATTTATATATTAGTTTCGAACCTATCGAGTTTTTACCTTAAGATTTTACCGCCTAAATATATATTTATTTAATTATTACCGATAAGTTCGTAATATAAATAGAAGCCTTAAACGACTACCTCCGCGATAAGATATTTATTATTTAAATTATTTTTAAATCCTCGGCTAATTAACGAAGGCGCCTATATTTAATATATTTAATAAACGACTAAATATGACTAAATACTAAGAATCTAAATACTATACACTCTTTAATTAAACTCGACGATTATAATATCGGCCCCTTCCGAGTCTCTAAAGTTTTTAATAATCCTTTTATAGTTTAGTTAAATTTTCCGTATTTAATAAAAGTTTACCCCGTCTTCTACGTTAGTTTATTATAATTAATAACTAATAACCCTCTACCTAGATAAGTCTAGTTTATCCGAGAACTTATAATTACCGAAGATAATTAACGAGAGTAGTACGTTAACGGTATTTTGAATTTTAAATATAATCGCCGTTATAGTCTACTTTTATTAAAATACTACGTTAATTAAAAAGATTACGTCGTTATATAGAAACCCTTTTATTACTTTACCCGTTATTAATAATCTATTAATAAATATTATATCTCGAATCCTAGCGCCGCCGGTCTTTACGAATTACTATATATTATTTAAAGGTATTAATATAAGAAATCTTTATTATCTTTATTTTAGTCCGATTTTTAAGAAGTTAACCCCCGCTTATACTATAGTTTATTCCTTATCCGTTATCGTCCCCTCGGTTATTATTCTATATCGGCTTCGACCGATATTTCGTATTATTATATAAATAGATAGTACTTTATAACCTAGCCCCGCCGTTATTATCTATAGATAATAACGCTAATACCTAATTTTATTCGTATACCGCCGCTTATTCCCCGTCCTATCCCTTACCCGTTATTATCGATAACTCGAATACTCCGATACGCTTTTATCTTAATTATTTCGTAACCTTAAATAAGATTCAGGGTTACGAAATTTAATTAATCGAATTAATTATTTATTTATCTCGTAAAAGCTCGACCTTAAAAAGGGGGTTATTATTATAGTATAGTCTTACCTACTTTAACCTAGCCTAATTTATTTTGAATTTAATTTAGATTTAAACTAGTTTCCCTATTTCTATCTTAATATAATCGGGATAAGAAATAAGTAAATACTTTATATACTAGCTCTTATTTAGATAGTAGCTAGCCCTACCCTAGTTTTCGTCCTTTATCTTTTATCTTGGCCTACTCTTATATTATAGCTAGGTTATAATTTAATGAACCTAGTTATTAGTTTAATAAACCTCGAGATATTAATCCCGTCCCTTAATAAATCTAAAGAATTAGATAAGATTCTCGGGAAAATAAGACGGGAGGAAAGAAAGATTTTAACTTTCTCGAACTATACTATAGTTACGTTATTTATTTAATACGTAAATACTTTTACTCCCTTTTAACTACCGCTTCTATAATTCTTATATAAAAATATACTCGTTTATTATAGAAATCTTTATTAAAAGCCTCTTAATATATCGTTAAATATCTTCTTTATTTTATAATTATTTAATTATATTATAATAACTTAAATAATCGAATCCGCTAGGGCTTAATAAATAGATTCTAAAAAAAAAATTAAAAACGAATCGAATACTCTTCCCGAAATCGCGGATTAAAAGCTCCGCCCGTAGGTATTTATTAATATATTAAGTATTTTAAATACCGGCTATATTCTATATAAAGCGATAGTAATAGTTTTAATTAATTCTATCGGCGCTTCTAGTTATATAGATTAAATTATTAAATAATTAAATAGGATAAATAAGAGTAGACTCTCTTTATTTACCGGCTATCGTATATAAATCCTTAAAATAACGTTATAATAGAGGTAATAGTAACGAAGAAAGTATAGGCTCGTAATATATTCGCTACGGGTATTATTAACCTTAAAGAGAAAGGAGTTATACCGTTATAATTTAATCGGGTTACTTTAATTATAGGCGATTAATTAAGAATAAAAACGACGACGAGGATACGATATAATTATAATATATTAATTTAGAAATAGAGGGTCGAGTAGGTTCTATATTAAATATTTAATTACTTTTATTTTAATTATTTAACTTAGATTCTATAAAAAAGGACTATATACTATAGGGCGATTCTATATTTAATAACTAGATCTTAAATTATATTAATTATCTATAAATTACTTTTATTATTATCTTTAATTTACTCTTAAATTTTATTTACCCCTCTTTAAATAATTAATTATAAAAGTCTTATATATTTAAAAGGATACCTTTCGTCCTCTTTTTAATATTTCTCCGTTTAATTTTATTATCGCCTAGTTAGTACTACTACGTTTATCTCTAGTTTATACTCCTCCTACTTTTATTATAATAAAGTTACGATTAATATTTATTTAATAAACTAGTATCTAGTTCGTATTTTATTAGTCTTTATTATAGATCTATATTATTTATTAATTTAGATTTTATTACGAATTTAGAATAACTTAATATCTAAATACTTAAAATTATATATTAAATTTACGAGATCGTATATTTATCGTAATTATAAGTAATACCTAATATATTAATACGTCTTAATTAATTAATATACTAGAGTTTATATATATATATAGTTTTATTATTAAAAGTTATTTAAACCTAACCCGTTATCGCTAGACTAGATATAGAAATAGACGGAAAACTATATATTTGGATATAGACGAGGATATAGATAAGGAGTTTAATAAGGAGTTTAATAAAGAGTCTAACGAGGAAGGCGAAGCGTAGATCCTATATACGAGATTACTATATTATACGAGTAGTAAATAAGAGTCGATATAGCGCGGGCTTTATATTTTAACCCTTATTAATATAAATCTAAATATAGACCTAAATACGACTAAAGTTAAAGATATAATAATTAAAGTTATTAACCTATTATATAATACGCCGTTATAAGATATATATATCTTTTACTCTAGTTAACGAAATTATAATTTATATTTATCTATAGGGCCGACCGATAATAAGATATAAAAGTAATCGAACTAGATAATAGAAATATAACGGTTAATAATAAACTTTTCTTTATAAATATAGTATCTACGTTTTTATTATTAAAAACGGAGACCTATTTAAAGGTAATATAAAAGAGCGCTAGATTACTAGTAAATAACTAATTTAAATAGGATAATTCGGAGCGGTTATCGGCTATATACGACTTATTAATTTCTAAAGATAAATAGATTATCTACCGGTTATTTAAAGGCCGTAAAGATTATAACTTTAACTCTTAATTCATAAATAGTAAAATTAATAAATCTTAAATAAATAGTCTTTTAAAGAATCTATATATTAATTTTAATCGACGACGTTTCTCTTATATTAATATCGACGAGTAGTATTATTAAATATATCGTATTCTATATAGTATCTTTAACGATATATAGAGGGTAGAATTAATTTTAATTTATAAAGAGGTTAAGAATATTCTAGAAATAAAATATAATATTTACTATCGCGATATTATTAGGGTTTTACGGTTCTTATTAAGTTATCGAGTCTTTTAATATAATTTAGTCTACGCTTTTATCCGTATATATAATTTAAACGGGGAAAGAATCTATATAAAGATATATATAAGAGATTAATAATAATTAAAATAAAGAGAGGTCGTTAAAGGTAGTATTATTATACCGATTCTATTTACTTTAAATAAGATATTAATAATATATTATCGCGGCGACCTCTTATTATAGTTTATTTATATTATAATAAATAATTTAAACTACGTTATACGTAAAAGTCAACTACGTCTAAATTTAATTCTTTTTAGATTAATACTAGTAGTTAAAATTAATAAAAATATAAACCTCTCTCCGAAAGTCTAACTTAATCTCTACTATACTATAATAGGTATAATATTTAAGAGTACGTTCTAATATTCTTAATATATATTATACTTCGGTCGATAATTAATAATTATTAATACTCGAACGGCTTACTCTACCGGGACTTAATATTCGATATATTAATAAATAAATCCGGCGGTATTACCTTATTATAACTAGTATAATAGCGGATTATCTAAAGTAGGTCCTTATAATAAAAGTTAAAAATAACTAGTATTACCTTATTTATTAAATTCCGCCTTAATAAAGGGAAAATATAACGATATAATAATTATTTCGAATATATAAATATACCTAGTAGCGCCTTTATAATTAATAAATAAACCCGACTCTAAATAACCCGATAAATATCCGTTATATTCGGAACTTCGATTAGAATTATATACTCGTTAATATATATTCGACGATAATAGTCGATATTCTTTATTAATTCTTAAAAGATATAATTATAACCCTCCTTAAATAGCTCGAATATTTAATTTAAAATATAGTTTTTATAACTCGAAAGAGAAAAGATTAAAAGTAGATTATAACCGAAGTATTTATAGCCCTTTAATTAAATAAACGTTTCCGTTAAATCCTAAGTTTTACTAGTTTTGAAGAATTCTTATACTTTAACTCCGTAAATTAATAAATAAAGAACGAATAAAAAACGATTATTAAATAATTTATTATAGTTATAACTCCTCTCCTCTAAAGGGCGTTAATTATTCTTTATTATACTCGCGCTATACTCGACTTCGTTACGTTAACGTTATATATAATATATAATAAAGCGACCTTAAATTATATATACTAGGTTATATATCGGATTAATAAATTAAAATTAATATTTAAAAAATATCGGTTTATTATAGCCTTAAACGAGACCGCGGATAACGAGGAGAATTAATATTATTTTAATATACTTAAATTATACGGTATTATTTATTACGAAGACTTTATTCGGCTTTATAAAAGTATATAAAACTACGATATTTATTACGGCGAAATAGTTTATAAATTCTTATTAAAAGAATTTTATATTAAGATTAATAAGAATAAAGGATTCGAGATTTAAATCCTAGAATATGAATTAATATATTAGTTATATAAAATCTTTTAGATTTTCGCGATAACCGAAGGCGTATTATTATTAAAGTAGTATTAAATATTTATATTATATAATTAACGTATATAAAGTCTATATAGGACTTATTTAAAGAAAGTCTCGATATCGAATATATAACCCGATAGGGCCTTAATCGGCGATAATAATAATAAATTAAATAAATTATAATAATATAAAAAGTTAGGTCCGGCGACTTTATTAATACTTTTATTATATTTATCCGAGAGAATTATAAAAAACTAGATAGTATTAAACGCGATTTAATTAATATAATTCGACGTAAACGAGACTTATCCTAAATAGAAGAATATTATATTAATATATATACTTCGGTAATTTATTAAATCTTTAATAATAAAGATAAGAGTAATATTAAATATTTAAAGAAGTTTATAATTCGATATATACCTAGTTAACGAGATACGTTTAAAAGTCGTTAAGATTATATATAAATATAATAAGATCCCGTTAACGACGACCGAGTTAAAAAGGAAAATAAAGAATTTAAAAAAAAATTAAAATAACTTAAAATAATAATTATTATAATTAATATTAAAAAGTATAACGAAAAGAGTAGGCCGGCGACGTATATTAATATTTTTATTAAGATACTCCGGTAGTAAAATAATAACGAAGTCGACCCTATTTATAATATATTCGAAGTTAAGGTTATTTTTAAAAGTAAAATAATTAATCTTTAAATTTTAAATTCTTAATAGTTCTTTAAAATATATAATATTCTTCGTAATACTTATTTAGTACCTATAAATAGGGAGAAGATAATATTCTATATAAATAATTTCGCTAATTAAAATTAATATAATATTATTTATAACTAGGATTTCTTATTTAAGGGGATTCGGGCCGCCGATTATTTTATAAAAAAGAATTAATAAAGTATAATTATACCTACCCTCTCTTATTTTATTAAATATATATAGATAATTATCCTTAAATTAATATTAAATAATTTATATTTAATTTAAAATACTTTCGTCGGTATTATAAAAACTTTAAATCTAGTCTTAATATAATACTTTTATTTAATTTAGATCTAAAATAAATTAGGTTAATTCTAATTTAAACGTATATAAATATACTAAATAATCTTTTATTTTAATCTCCTCCTAGAGTACCCTTCTTTATAAATTAAATTATTAAAATTATTTTTATACCTAGTTATCGCGCCTTAAATTTTAAATATATTCTACGATATCCGTTTCCTAGTCTACTTCTTATAATATAAAACGGTTAAAAGTTTTAACTATTAAATTAAATATTATTTTATCGATTAATTATCTTAATTATTAAAAATCGAATTAGAAGTAAATATATTTAAAAGACGACGGTTATTTATAAATAAAATTAAGTATAATTATCGAGGACGGAGATAAGAACGAATTTAAAGATAAAAGAGGCGAGATTATCGACCCGTTACGACCTCGGAAAAGACTACGAGAGGATCGGACGTATAATTAATAACGTAATATTATATTCTTACTATCGCGAGTATATCGGGGGGTAGGTTTATAAATAAATCTAAATTAATACTTTATTAACCTAAATTAATATAGTCTCCCGTATTTTCTTTATATAATTATTATATCTCGACCTATATAACGCCCTCCTTATATAATAATAACTATTTTATATATAAAGAAACGTGTTTATCTAGAGAGTATATATACCTTATTAATAATTCTATTCCTTTATTACTCTAGTCCGAAAACTCCCGCCCTAGTAATAATTAATTATCTTTATCCGCTTATAAGTCGAGTTAACTAGGATATAAATATTATAATAAATAAAGATACTCCTAGGAGGTTAAATTTTATAATTTTTATAAAGATAAAATACGGTATCTCTAGGTAGGAATAAACCGGCGAGATATTTTAATATATAATACCGCGGGTTATAAGATTATTTTATTAAATATATTTTTATACCTTTTAATTACTATTTTTATAGGATAAAAAAATAATAATTATAGATTATAAACGGACCTTAAAATAAAACTTAAACTCGATAATTATATAAAGTAAATATAACTCGAGGTTAAAAATAAAATAGTTAAGAAAGAGGAGTTTAATAAAGATATTAATAATATCTCTATACTAAACGAGGTAAGAAAGGTAACACGTTATTAATTTAATATATTATCGATATATATTAACGATTATATTAACTACTAGATTTAATTAACGAGAAGAGGATTCGGATAATAAAAAAAATCCGCGAATATATTTAAAATAATTATATTTTTAGAAGAGATATAACGGAAATTATATAAGGACTTTTAACTCGGAAATTATAAATAATCAATTATAATAATAATTATATATAGGTTTATTATAATTAATATTAGTAATTACTACTTTATTAATTATATTTATATAATAATTAGCCGAGAAGTAAATATAGGTTCTTAAATAAAATTATAATAAAAGTATATATTTCTTTATCCTTTTTAAAGGGGGTAGACGTATTAAGAATAAAGAATATAATAAAATATATATTCGAATTAATTCGAGTTAAAACGCTTTATTTAATATACTTAATAATATATATTATAATAAAAGACTACGAATTTGGCTTTAAAAGGACGATAGCGTTTTAAGGCGAGTAAATTAAAAGTATATTATTCTCTCTAGTAATTCCGATCCTTTTAATTAACGTTAATATTCTATATATAAAAATATATAAAGATATATAAAGGGGTTAGGAAGGATTTAGATTTAAATATTACGAATTAATTTTATAAATACTACGGGAGAAGATTAAAATATAAATTAATTATATATTAAAGAAGGATAAATATAATATTAAAATAATCCGGGATTTCTCTAAAGAAGAGGATAATTATAATTTATTTAATAAAGATACGAATAAAGGAGGGTAGGATATAATAGATTTATAAATTTTATTTAATCTTATTTCTTTATTAATTTCTTATAAATACCTAGCGATAACGATAATAAAGGTAGTATATATTAAAAGAATACTATTAACGAAAATAGTAGTATATAGGATAATCTAGATAATATAGAATAAGAAATAATAAATAAACGAGATATAATAATACTCGTCGACCGTATAGTTTATAATTTATTAATATAGATATTAAATAAATATTAGGAGTAATAACGAGTAAAAACGACTATCGAATATAATAATATTACTCTCTTCGTATACTATCTAGCCTATTAACGGGAATATTAAATAAATAAAAACTAGAGTAAAGAGAAAGAAAAACTATTATAAAGAGTAATAATAATCTCTTTTTCGTAGAAATAACTAGTTAAAATAAAATATTAAGTTATAAATAAAAATTAGATTAGTACTCTAACTAGTCGACTATTATAGTCGTTTATAACCGACTATATAAAAGAGGTACGTAACCGTTTATAACGGAGTTATATTCGCTTATTACTATATTATACTATATATACTAACTTTTATTAAATAAAAGTAATTAATAACGATTTAATAACACGGGATAAAGAGTTAAAAGATATATTAAATTTAATAAATTTTATACTTCGATTCGATAAGAGAGAAGATACCCTATATTTCAATATTATATATATTAAATTTAAAGTAAAATATATAGTGAAAAAGGACGAGAGTATTTAATACTAGTTACTAACTTAGATTATATTCGATAATAATGAAGATTTTCAGAAATTTTTAAAATATATATTAATAATTAAAATTATTAAAGTTACCCGGGGTTTTAAATATAACTAGAAGTTATCGTCACTATAATAATATATCTATAATAAGAGATTTAATATATAGATTTATATATCTCTTATATTAAAGAATATAAATAGAGTAATAATAATAAAAGTTAAAAGAGAGTATAAGTTATTATTAACCCTAATATAGATTTAAAATTAAAATTAAATTTATATTAAAATTTCGCGTTAACTATAAAGTTATATTTAAAATAGAAAAGTAATATAAATTAAATTATTTTAAAAAGACCTTTAATCGACCGATAGAATTATATTAAATAAAATATTAAGGAAAGTACTTCTAGTAATTATTATATATAAATTAAAAATTAAATATACGAGTTTTAAATATTCTCGCGAGTTAGAGATATTCTTAGAAGTGAGCTAGATTCTTAATTATATTTAAATAAATTAATAGTATTTAAAAGTTAAAATATAGTATTACCCCGCTTAAATCGATTTAATTAATTTACGAGCGCTTAAAGCGCTTAAAGTCTACTCTATACTTTTATAAATATATATACTTACGGTTATAGTTATTTACGTTATTTAATTAAGATAAATATAAAAATCCTATTATCGTAACCTAAAATATACTGTCTTAAGACGATAGCGCGGAATAATTATTATAATATCACTAATATCAAGCCTTATAGCCTGCCGCTAAAGTAGTTCTATCTAATTTTAAAATGTATAGCGGCGTGGTTAATATTACTTTATATTAGCTTTCCCTCCGGCCTAAGGAATATCCGGGCCTAGATTAGCGTCGCTTATAAATGAGTGTCAGCGACAGTGAGCTCCGTGATTAGTCAGTCATATAAAGACGCTGTTTACGCTTTTACCCAAACAAATTGGCGTGAGCGTTGGAAGAGCTCTTGCTTGTAATTATCACAGAGCGCGCGGCCTGGAAGGTTAGAGCTTTGTGGCTCAAAGCGCGGTGTCGAAGGACCTCGAAGGGTGACTAGTGTTACACGGCAGAGGTAAGCCGAAACCTCCAACCTTCGTCTTGCTCTCTGCGCATAATGAGATGCTAAGAGCGTCGCGATTATCTCAGCTCTTCAAACTCTCCGTTGTGTGTAGTCATCCGGACCCCCAATATGCAACCAGCTCTTGCACCAGCGCCGCACCCTATGCGGGGGCAGGCAAGCTCTACCACATTCCCTTTGCGAAGAGTATGACTGACTTCCCATACCAGGACGTTGTCGCAGATCAGGGTGAGTAATCAAGCGCTGGCTCCGTCGACTTGTGTCCGAAACTGTAGAGCTGCTGACACATTGATGTGGTAGCTTTTCGAGACCAGCTGGTCGCAAATATACATGGAAACCACCAATATCCCTCTCCTCATAGACCAGAGCATCAACTGTCGAATACTGCAAATCCTCACCATCACAATATTGACCCTGCCATAGGGGGACCAGGGATGCTGAATCCCGGGGCTGGCGACAGTGGAGGTGACGATAACGGTAGCGATGGGAGAAAAGGCGGGAAGCGCGAATTATCGACGTCGAAACGCGCAGCGCAAAACAGAGCAGCTCAGGTGCGTAGACTTCACGGATTTCAACATCATCTTGCGATGATGTTGAGGTGGTTCTGGAGCAAAAACTTTGTTTCCCCGAAATTCGGGTGACAAAGACAGCTTACTAAAAGATTACTACAGCGGGCGTTCAGACAGCGCAAAGAAGGCCACATCAAGAGCCTAGAAACACAAGTAAGAGAATTCAACAATCTCAGTGAAAGCTACAAAGCTCTTCAAGGAGAGAACTATCAGCTACGCGACTACATCATCACCCTCCAATCCCGCCTCCTAGAGGCTCAAGGGGAATACCCAAGGGCCCCAGACAACATCGACATCCCTCATCCTCAAACGTCAGGCCCTTCCGCTCAACACATACCCGCACCCACTGCCCCCATGGGGTCAACAGCAGCCAGTCAATTGCAAGCTTCGGCTGCACAAGCTGTTGCAGATATGAGTAGCGGCAGAACCCAACACGACGAATCTCCTTATGTGAGGCATACCCCTAACAACAGGCCTCGCATTGGTGAAGAGAAGGACATGCATTCCGCGCCTACTCCACCTCATGCGGAGAACAGACCAGTCGCTGTATGATACTTGCCATGGGTATCATTGGAGACTGACTGGGGTGTCCCTACCACACTCTTGACTCCTTCCGATGACAGTAATGATGAGGCCCCGCAGAGAATGCATGGTTATGTGACGGAGTTCTGTGAGTGCTCTGGTGTGTGTAATATGGTTTCTGGCGTTTATGGGGTGTCATGTGGTGTTTCGAGACCCAAATGCGGATTGTTGGTTTTCAAGCGTCATATCTCACACATAGCTAGACGGACCAGACCATACCTAGGCTATGGCCACTTTTGCTTAGCTTACTCATACCCTTTTTCACGAAGACAAACATTCTTCGCATGTGGTCGGTCTATCAACGAGATCATCCAAGTGGTGGCCTTCCACAAGTCATTGACAGATCAGAAAGTACTCATGTTGCCCAGAGCATGCTCCTTAAAGTAGTCCGAACCTTTTTCTTGATACTCCTCGCGAGTCACAAGAGCAGACTTGAAGCTCGACTCCTTCGACCATTGAGCTGCGCCTCTCCAGGCATCCAGCAATGGGTCAACAGCCCGCCTAACTCTCATTAAGGAATCTGTTGGCAACACAGCGCGCAACTCCTTGCTCAGCCTCTCCTCGAAGCCTGCGAAAAGCGTGTTGCCTCCTGTAATGAAGATATCCTTCAAGATGTTATTCAGTTCCTGCGGAAACCCCATGCCATGGTTGATCATGTCAGCAGCAATGTCGACAATGCCTGCCTGGTCAAGGCCTGCTATAGCCGGTTGGAAAACGACCTCCGGAACTCGAATCCTCTCAACGTTCAGATGCAGCTGATGAGTCTCCTGCTGGCTCTCTGAATCAAAGGGCCGTGGGCCGCGAAGAAAAGCATGCATAAGGCTTTTCGTCCAGTCCTTCTGAGCGGCCATGGTCTTACTTTCGCTGAAACCCGGATCGTATCTTAGTAGCTGTGCTTCTACGTTCTTCATCTCGGCATCGAGATCTTCTTCTTCCTCGTCCTCGCTCTGTTCGCCCATTGCGACTTGGCGGTAGACCCCCCAGTCTTCGTCATTCGCACCGAAATTATCGTCATCGCCACCTCGGCGACGTTTCTTACCTGGCTGATCGGATGCCAGATTTGCTAATTGCTTCATCCGCTTCTGACTGGCAAGCGATTTACGATTCCCCAAATCTGCTTTGTCTCTTTCTCGAATCTTGATCCTTTGGAGTAGATTCTGCGGACTGGTTATCAGTGGAAATGTTCAAACGATGGTACGAGTAAAAGATCATACAGCTCTTGCAGCTCGACGGGCTTCCAGCCATCCATCAAGATCGTTCAGTCGCCAATCCTCGTCTCGCCTTTCTTCATCGGCTATTCGGGCCTTTTCTTGCTCCTTCTCGACCTTTGCCCTGGCTCGAGCTTCTGCACCTGATTTCAGCAATCTCTGATGCCGTTTCTGCCTCAAGCCTGCTTCGTCAAGCTGATCGCCTGGAATATCGAGAAGTGGAAACGAAGGCTCCTCTTCCTCCTCAACGTCTTCCGGTAAACCTAGATCTTTGTTTCTAGCCTTGCGTACCGACTTCTCCACTTCGTTGACCGTCTTATCTAATTGAGCTTCATCCTTGAATTCGTCCTCATCTAACAAGCGCTTTATTTCCTTCTTCGTCTGTCCGACGAGGCGTTGCTGGAGATCTTTGTAATACTCCAATTCTTGCTCTTTTTGCACAAGCTTTTCCAGCCTCATCTTCGCAGCTTGTTCTTGTAACCTAATTCCGCCTTGTCGTTTCCGCTCTGCAATTTTCGCCAATTCTTCCTCACTCTTTTCAACCACAACATGTTCAGTGAACGGGTATTGAATCACATGGTCTCTCTCCTCAAGCCCAGTCCAGTCTAAGAAGCTCATCATCTCTTTATCGAAAGTCTGGGAGACATAGCAATGCTCGCGAACCATGGATGGCGCTTGGTAATCTGTGAGTTTCCCCGGAAAGCCTGGATATTTTAGTCGTAGCAGCTTCAGTAAGTATTCGGCTCCTTGGTATCCTCCCCAGTTCAAACGAGATACACTGGACATGAGGGGCTTCGACTTCACGACAGGTATGACATGGGTAGAGGAATGCGAGGACGATATGAGGAGACCAGTATTTCCCTTATTGAACCTGTATGAGAACAATGAGTCGATACCGTAGGTTGCCGAAGGAGCAGAATAGCACTCGAAAAGAAGCTCATTCATAGCTGTAGCATGTCAGTAATGCTGCACATATCCCTGATGTAGACTAGACACCCACTTTTCTTCGAGTACCCAAAGTTGGCTACCGGCTCAGTCATGAGAACAGGTCTTCCTACGCCTTCATCGCTGCCATTCGCCCCCAAATTCACGAAGATGTGATCCAGAATGCCTTCCATCACATCCCAGTTGCCTACAACGCTGGTGCCAGGCTCAAATGCATTTCGTATCTGTCCTCTCGTTGTAGCGTCTGCGTATGATTCATAGCCCACATACGAGACTGTTCTGTTGTACTTTCGGTCCCGGTATCGAGCGACGTCTGGGGGAAAGGACAATCGGGGCGCGGTGTCGAATGACCAGCCGGCTCGGACGAGACTTGAGCCTTGTAAAGGTTAGCAGTCGGTTTGCTCAATTATGTAGCCTCTCGGGGCTTACCGTTGTCAATAACTATAGCTGTACCATCGTTGCTTTGCGGGTAAGCTTCGGAAGGAGCTGGCCGGTAGCCTTTGAAGGGAGGGTCGACGGCATGCCAAATTTGTGGAGGTGGCTTTGGGCTCCTCTTGCCGTTGGCAACATCGGATCCTATGGCAGGCTCTACGTAGCGCTCATAGGTGATGGTCATAATGGGCGGATGGGCAGGTTCCCTTGTTACGGCTGTGTTGGGCTCATGACTTTATAGCTTTGTTGTGTTTCATCCCGAGCACAAAAGCTGCGCATCGACTTGAGATCTCGGGAATCTCGGGGTTCTAGACGCTACTATTGGGTGGTGAGGGTGATAGGCCGAGTTGTGGCGGACCCGGGGAGCTGATTGATGAAGTGGACATTTGGTTGTTTCGCAAAAAAGGGGTCTGAGACAATGATACTCTACGAGGTCATGTTTTAAAGTGGGAGGTGCTACAGAGACACCCCCTTTGCCTACATAGACACCCCCCCCATATTGGGTTAATCGCGGCGGTTGCCGTAACAAAACATAACAAAACTGTTCAGGCGACGCGGGCGCATGGTAGTGAGGCTGCTGCCTTATCCCTAACACCGTTAGCGACGACGACGTCACATATAATAATATTCTGAATAGGCAGATCTTCAAATATAGTGTATAGCTAGGTAGTGTAGCGAGCGTTTAATAATAGAATCGCTATGGAGTAAGTATAAGTAGGATTTTCGTTATTATCGCCCTTATCCTGGCCGAAAAACGCGCCTATGGTTTGTTTGTTTGTTTGTTTGTTCCTACGCCCCCCAGCCCTTAATGGGCCGAGTTTTAACCTGTCAGGTTATATGGGGTTAGCATCTATAATACTATCTAGGGCGTATACGGGGGACTAGAATCCCAGTCGAAGAGAATTAAAAATTACTACTAAAACCTAAAAATAAAGCCTATACCCTCTATTAGTTCCTAACTAGCCTATCGCGAAATTCTCTTACTATATAACTCTAGGTAATTTATTTAACTCGATTTATTTCTATAAATATTAAAGGAATATACTCTATAATTACCTTCTCTTTACCTAGTAACTAGGAGTCGGTAAAGAGACGTACTCTCTTTATAATATTAATTAAATTTATTTAATATAATCTCTTTAATCGGGGGTCGTTTTATTTATTTATAAAATTACTACTTTTTAATACGATTTTATATATTTATATAATAACGTTTTTAAAGCCGCTCTTATTATTATTATATTTAAGAGTAGACTCTTTATTATAATCGATTTACTTTTATTATATATTAATATCTTATTTAATATATTAATCTAGTCTCTAAATATCCCCTCTATTATTATATTATATTAAAAATACGGGTTTAAATTCTTCGAGTTCTATTAATATAAATATTTAAACTAGGGGGCCGAGGTCCCCTAGTATATATTAATAAAAGAGAAAGTTAATAATATTTTATTCGACTCTTCCTCTCTTTCGTTATTTAATCCTATAATTAAAGAGGAGAATATATATCCCTATATTTATAATATCTCGAATAATCGCGTAGGTATTAAAATTTAATTCCGTTATATTAATCTTCTATAAAGACGAGGCTAGCTCGTTTATAAAAACGATATAATTATCTACTCGGGGTAGGCTTCTCTAAAGATTTAATATATAATTATAAATTATACTTTCTTTAATCGAGTACTTATATTTATTAAAAAGGAAAGTAATTTATTTTAAATATATAAAAATAGTTATTCGGTTCTAAATATATATAAAAGTAATATATATTATAGTTATTATTCGTTCGTCCTATTTTTCTAGTATCTCTAGTATAGTCGCTTATATAAAAATACCTCTAAATAGTAATAATATAATATCTAATTTAATTCGGGAGTAGATAAATAAAGTAAGTTTTTATTTAAATAAATATATCTAGATATATTAAATACTTCTTTATATATTTTTTATTTAGTATAACTAGTTATTCCTAATAACTAGTTTTAAAGAAGGGTAACTAGGTTTTTCTATAATAATAAATAACTACTATAAATTAGCGGGTAAAGATAAGGAAATTAAAAAAAAGAAATTAATACTACTAAATAATTTAATATTTATTAAACTTAAATATTATATTAAATTAATTATTAAATTAAATTAAAAATTAAAATAATAAAATAAAATAATTAAAATTCTATAGGGGACGAGTTAAATATTTATTTTTTAAAAATATTATATAAAGCCCGTAATTACCCTAAATAATTATTATTACTTTATTATTATTAATTAAAATCTAGGCCTAGAGGACTATATTTGGCCGCCTAGAAAAAGAGATTTATAATATTATAAAGTACTTTCTATTAAAGTAGAAAACTTTAAATTAAGAAACGAACCCGTTATATTAATAAACCGGCCTATTTTCTATATCCGATTCGTTATCGGGGGGTATATATATAAATATAAATTATAATAGAAATCCGCTTTAAATAATAAATATAGTTAGTTTAATTATTAAAATAGGATCCGTTAAGAGTTTATTTAAATCGAGGTTTATAATAAAACCGAATATCTCTTCCCTAAAATTATTAAAGTTAAAATATATAAATAGAATATATTTAAAAGTCTATCGACGATAGCCGTAATTATAGTCGGGTAAATCTTTAATATTATACTAATAGAGAAAGTCTTTAAAGGCGATTTTAGTATATATTTATATAATAATTAATATATAAAACTTATTAAAGTCTTTACGTAAATAAATAATTTATTTCGATAATATAAACGCGATCTTTTTATATTCTTCGCTATAAATAAAGATTTCCTAACCGAGTTACTATTTAAACTTTATTTTATTCCGAAAGAATTACTTAATAATAACTAAGAGAGTAGGCTAGCTTAATAATTATATCTCTACTCTTAATTTCTTATCCCTCTAGTCTATTATTTTATTCGTTAATTAATTTATTATTTTATTACTTAATACCCCGGTATAAATTAGGATTTAATAGATATAAACCTTCGTCCCCTTATAATAGATCTTATTTATAAACTATATAATTTTCTTAATTAAAAATTAATTTAACTACCGAGTAGGTTTTATTATCGCTCGGATTAATATTTAATTATTAGTAAATATATATAGTAAAGGGGCTTCGGCGTTATTAATTATTTAGTATATTATATAAATACCCTTAAATTCCCTAAAATATACTATAAATTATTTATTAATTCTAAAGTATCTCTTTTATTTTATATCTATTTAGAGGGTATAAACCGACGCGTTTATTTATCCCGATATTCTACTATTATCTATATATACTCTTAAGTTATATAGGTACTTTTTCCGAATTTCTATATAAATTTTCTTAACTATATCTATATCTAGGTAGATAAAAGTCGGCGATAGTTTCTATTAAAGAGGAATTACGAAAATTATTAATTTCTCGATATTCTTAGGGAGTAAACCCTTAGTTATTTTTTCTAAGCGTTTTAATAGGGTATATAGTAACGATAAATACCTCTCGAGTCTAGGGTCGTCGACTATATTCCTAGGTATTATAATTATTACGTAATTAGGGTTTCTTTAAAAATATAATTAGGTTTCTATAATAACTTTATCTAGAGTAAATTCTATAAGTAATAAAAAGTATTTAATATTTAACGAGTCCTCGGAGACGTTTTTATAGCCTCTAGAAATAATAATAACGATCTTTTTTTAAATAACTTAGAATAGTTAAAGAATTTTACGTATTTTTAATTTTAAATCGGGGGTAGTAGATAAATATTAAATTAATATATAATAGAGTATAAATAGTAATATTGTTTTATTATAGATTATTCTAAGGTCTTTAAAGTCGATTCTTTATATAGATACTCTATAGTATTTTAGGGTATTTAAATACTCTAAGACTTTTATTTTAATATACTATAAATATAGTTCCTATAATAATCTTTAATTTAAGATTATTTCTAGAAACTTTATCGAAGCTTCGGGCTTAATAATATGATTTAAAAATTCGAGCGAGGTATTTAAATTGTTCCTAAATAATTTTTTATATATATATTTTAACTTTAGATAGAAGTAGATTAATTTATATTTATCGAGCCCGAATTAAAAAGAGTACCGGTCCGCTTCTTCTTAAATATCGTTATATACTATTTTAAATATCTCGTAATTAATTTAGGCGATTAGGGCTTAAACTAAAATATTAATATTATTTATAAATATAGGTACTATATATTCTCTCCTTTCGTATATTTCGGGTATATCTACGTTATAGAATAAGAATAAAATAGGCGAAATTAAATTACTTTAAAAAATACTAGTTTTAATTTTATATAAAGGAGAGTCTTTTTCTAAAATATAAATAATAGTAGATTACTCTTTAAGGAAACTTTAAATATAGGATAATACCCTAAAATATATATATCTCTTATATAGATTATAGATAAGGCGATCTTAGGATATATTATCGAAAACTTCTTTAATATCTAATATTAATAATAATACTACGTAGTTAGATTTTAATTTCTATATTACGCTATTTACTTTAATTAATATATATATTATATTCTCTAGAGAGGTTAGTTTCTTTTCTCTTATATATATTACTAGAAGTAACCCGTATTCTTTAATTAAGTAATTAATTTAAATAATTATTATCTTCTTTAAAACCTTCCCTACTAAGGTATATAAAAATATAATTAATTAAAAAGATTTAAGTTCAATATAATCGTCCTTCTCTATTTTATAGAGAACGGCGGTTATTATATATCGGAAGTATTTTACGTAATACCTAATATCTATATAAATATTAAATATATAAATAATATAACTCTTTAATTATAATAAGTAAATTTATTATATTTTAAAAATTAAATTATCCGGGCCTACTACTCTATCTAGATTATTAAATTTAATAACCTCTTTAATTTCTTATTCCGTAAAGACTAGGAATAATATTAACTCGGGGTATTTATAATCGCGAATATTATCGAGTACTATCGGTTTAATTTTAAGAAAGAAGGTATTTTTAAAAATCTCCCTTTTCTTATTTATATCTTCGTATTATTTTCCGTCTAACGTTATAAAATTCGGTATATAAGTAGGTTAACGGGCCTAATTATTTTTAACTATTTTTATTAACTTTTATAATTATTTATTATTCTTTATTTTTTTAATTTATTCGCGGAATTTATTCCTTCTATATATCTTAAATACTTTCTTTTTCTCTTTTTCGGTATTATTATACCGCTCCTAGTCACTAATAATAATATTATACTTTTTATACTTCTAGCCTAGTCTCCTAGTTTATTTAATTTTCACTATATATTCCGGGCTATATCTTAATACGTCCTTTATTTAAAGTAGTTTCTTTAGAGTATTATTCTCCGCGGTAGATTATATTTATTTAATTAATTCTTAAATAGTTTAATCGATCTACTCTAGTATCGTTAATATAATATTCTTAAATATCTACTTTTAAATATCTTTAGTAAACTTTTTAGAGTTTATTTTTCACTAGTTTTTTAATTATCTTTATAGATTTAACTACGCCTAGAAGTTTAATATAATTAAAATAATAATATAGTTAAAATTATATTCCGCGGCGAGACTTCTTCCGTACTTTATTATAGAATAAATAGTATTAAGAATCGTTATTATTAAATCGATAGTTATTATAACCGATATCTCTTTAACTTTATAAATCTTTATATTTTTTAATATTAAAAATCGTAAATCGTAGTCTTTTATTAAATCTATAACTAGAGTTACTTTTAGATATTAATTATAGCCCGGGCTAGTTTAAACTAAATAGTAGAGATTAAAATTTCCTATTATTAAATATTTATCGTTTTAATAATTTTATATCATTTATCGAAGAGTTAGAATAAACGTTATATCCGAATATTATTTCGAATTTTAATATATTCTATATCTCTAATAAACCGCCCTATAGGTTTAATATCTTTATAATAAAAAAGAGTTATAAATATTATAAATCTTAAAAGACTTTATCCCCTCTATACCCGGGTTATTAATAATAATAGTAATTACTTTCCCGTTATAGGTTTTAAAATTCTAGTTCTTTTATTTATATCGTTTATTTACGAAGAAATAAATATATAACTTTTAATATATATCGGGCTATAATAGATAAAAGTAGTTCTTCGCTAGGTAATATATTATAGAGGTTAATTTATTTATTTAAGACTTTTATACTATTATAATATCTAAATCGAGTATTTTTAAATTCGTAAATAATAGCGCTATTATCTTTAACGTTTTATAGACGTTATATTATAAAATATTTAATTAAATCTATATATAGTTTTCGTTTCGTTATATAGGTATTATAATTCTTTTTCCTAAATTTTAATATCCGTTTTTAAAGATTCGGTAATATCGGTCCTAGAGTTAGAAATAAAGTCCTCTATAAACGTTATTTCTAGACTAACTTTAATAATTAATATATTATTTAATTTTCGGGTAAAGATATTTTAAAATATATTAAAGAATACTCGAGAACTATTTATTAATCTATCTAGTAATATTATATAAATCTTTATTATTTACTTTTAAATTAATAACGGGTTCGATTTATCCCGAATTAATTACTATATATCTCTCTTAATTTAAATATTATAGTATAACTCGGTTAAGGGTTATTTATATAACCTACTAGGACTATTTAGAATCTTATTTATATCCGCGAATATTATAAAGTTATTAGGGGCCGACGTTTTAATTTATCGGTCTTTAACTCCTTAAGAGGCTCGCTCTCCTTTTCTAGACTTCTTCGTTAATAGTTTTTTATATTTTATAAATTTTTCGAACTCTACGACCAGGCGTTTAATAGCTATTTATTTATTTTCGTTAATAACTAATATAACTCTTCTCTTCTTCGCTTTTATCGTAGTTTATAAACTTTTAATACGGGGGTCTTAAATCGAGGGTTAAGTAGGTTTTTATATTTAAGATATTTATACTTAATTTCTTAACTATAAGTCGCTAGGAGTAACCGCCGAGTTTTTATTTTTTTTAATAAATTTCTTAACTTTATTATTCTCGGCCGAGGTAGAATCGAGAATTATTAATATATTATTTAATTCCTAGGAATAGAAAGAGGGATTAACGTCTTTCTTTAAATATTTAAACTAGGGAGTTTTTAATAAACTACGTTTCTCCTTCGCGCGCTCCTAGAATTTAATAACTTTAAGGTATTTTATACTATATATAGAGTAGTTCCTACTATATAATATATATTTAAATTAAAAATCGGGGTTATTAACTTTAGGGTAACTCTAAGAATCGTATTTTTCTATATAATAATAATAGTAAATATCTAGGTTCTAATAACGACGGGTCGTATATCTAAATTTTTAATATCGGAAGTATCGAAGGATTTTTATATCGCGTTTATATTTTAGGTAAAAATAGTAAATTTTATCCTAGTTTAACCCGTCTATTAAATATTTATTAACTAGTTTCGGGTACTAGAAATCTAGGATTAAAGAGCTAGTATCCTATATTTTAGTTTTAGTTTTATTAATTTAACTAATATAACCGATTACGGTATTCGTTATCTAGTAATTATTTTTTTATAATATCTAGTTAGCGAGTTACTTTAAAGACGTATTATTTTAATTTAACTCTATCTCTATTATAGTCTAATATTTATAGGCGTATATATTAACCTAGGTTACTATTATTCTAAAAGAGATAATTATAATAAATACGTCGCGCCCGAAGGCGGAAATGAAATTTTAGTAATTTTTTAGGGAGTTAGTACCCCCTCGGGTTTTTATTAAGATACGAATATCCCTAGACTTTAATCTACGGGCAGTTTTAATTTCTATAATTTATAGAGATAAATAATTAACTAAATAATTCTTTAGTTAAATCTCGATATAGTTTTTAATTTATACTCTAACGAGTTTCTCTAAAGAGCGTTTTACTTCGGCGTTTTTAATTTTAATAATAATCTATTACTCTTTAATTATACTAGTAATAAATACTAATAAAGAAGAGTAATTAATTTATATTATTTATAAAAATAGGTTAGAGGCGATCTATAGATCTTTCTAGTATATATTTAACGGGGTAAACCGGCTATTTAAAACGACCTTTATAATAACGATATCTTTCGCGGTTTCTTTAATTATAGGTTCGAGTTTCCGGATAATATTAAAAATAATTTAAATATTAAATATATTTATTATCTTCTTAAAGACTTTTTAAATTATTTATAATAGAGGCGCGACTACCCCGCGAGGGGCGATATCTTTAAATTTATTATTAAAACTATTTTTAAAATAATTAAGGAATTCTTCGATATTAAATTAAATAATAAGAATTTATTTTTAAATATTAGGCGCCTATGAAAGATCTAGGGTTATAAATTACTAGGATTATATACTACTCTTTCGTTTTATTATAATAAATAGACTTAATATCTAGTAACTAGGGCGAGACCTTTAGGAGTTAATATATACGATAAATACTCTATAGTTTAGAGAGTCTCTATAGAATTATAAATTACGGATTAATTCGATAATTAATAATAATATATAAATAGAGTAATCGAAAAATAGATAATATACCTCACGCCTATAGTAGACTCGCCTTAAATTATTTAAAATAGACGTCTTTTTTACAAAAAGAAAATTATTTTAACGTCGTTAAATTAACCTAGTTATTAAACTAATTTATTAAAATTTATTCTCGATATTAATATATTATATCCACGGTCTTAAAAGCCTAGTAACGCTATCGCTAGCGCCGATATAATAGAGGTACCTCGTCGTAGGTCTATAATTATCGTTACGGTAAAATAAATTAATTCGGGGAAATACTTATTCTAAAAGAGAGAAATAACGACGCGACGGTACTATTTACTAGCGGTAGATATATTAATAATTATAGTAACCGCCGCGATTAACTCGATATAAGGGGGGTGTCTATATAGTAATTAAAAGAGTATTTATATAAATAAAAGGGGTATCTCTATAGTACCTCTCTTTAAAATATTAGAAAATAGTTATTATAACTAAACCTAGCGCCCGTAATTTAGCCTTACTATAGAGAATTTATAATATTAATTATTTATATATAAATAACTATTTATTAAATTATATTTATATAGAAACGAGATTAAAAAAGAAACCTAGCTACGGGTAAAATAATTATTTATATCTAGAATCTTTAATTATTACTTTTTAAAATTATTTAAACCCGTATTAAAATATCTATTATCTTAATATAGAATAACGCCTAGTATTCGACTAGATAAATTAATATCTATAACGATAATTTAGTATATAACTAGAATTTAACTCTCGATATATATTTTAATTAATTTCTATTATTTTTTTAAAAAGAAATCGACCGAATAATATAATTAATTATATCTAGTTATATATATTATTAGAAAATATAAATAGTAGTAATCTAGGAAATAAATATTAAAACTTCGCGAATAATAATAAAAAAAAACTTTTATCGAAATAAAATATAGTAAATACTCTCTATATTTTAAATTTAATTTAATACTAGAAATACGAGTAAAATACTATTATTAATATCTAGATTATATATACTAGAGCTTTATTTTAGACTAGGATTTAATTATTTTTATTAATGAAATTTTAATTAAATTAAACGAGAATTAAGGCCGAAATTATATTATAAAATTAATATATAAAGAGTAAAAACCGGAGTCTATTAAAAAAAAATTCTCTAGTTATATAATATTTATAATTTAAGAAGTAATTATTTAGAGTTAAAATAAATTATATTATATTTATTTACAAAAAGAGTTAAAGTTAAAATAAATATTTATTATCTAATTAATAACTACGAATATATTATGAAAATAAATAGAAAAAACTATATATATATAGAGAGTCGCGATTCTTTTAACGAGAGGGTTATATATAACCGACTTTTATTTTACTCTAGATATTTTAATTCTTTACTTTATAAATATTTAAAATAGAGTAGAATTAATTAATACTAGTATTATAAATATACTCTAGAATTATTATTATTATTAATATATTACTAGTTCGCTACGTTTTATTTTTAACTAACTAGTATATTATTATAAGTATTTATTAAGAAAGTAGGTTAAATTTTATTACTAACTCTATTAAAATTAAAATAATACTATATCGGTAAATCTTAAAAACTCCTACTAAAACTCTAGTTACCGACCGCGCGGATAGGGCTAGTAGTGTCCTACTAGTAGCCCTAAGTTACGGATAGAGCTAGTAGCGTCCTATTAGTAGGTTTAATAAATTAAGGGTCCGGGTAGCGTCCTATTAATAAATTTAATAACTCGGGGTTATTATTAATAATTTATTAATAAATTTAGTAATCTTTATTTACCGATACTATACTCCTAGTATAATTAGTATCTATTATTTATAAATAGTATACTACTAGCCCTAATAATATATCTAATTTATTAATAATATACTCGAAGTAGATATCGTTATTATAAAGGTCGTTTTAAATAGCCGGTTTACCCCGTTAAATATATACTAGAAAGATCTATAGATCGCCTCTAACCTATTTTTATAAATAATATAAATTAATTACTCTTCTTTATTAGTATTTATTACTAGTATAATTAAAGAGTAATAGATTATTATTAAAATTAAAAACGCCGAAGTAAAACGCTCTTTAGAGAAACTCGTTAGAGTATAAATTAAAAACTATATCGAGATTTAACTAAAATATTTACTACTAATATTAATTATAAATTATATTATTATAATTATCTTTTCCTTTATATCTATTAGAGTTATTATCGCCTATATTTATACCTTAACCTCTACCGCCTTTACTAGTACCTAGTTTAGGGTATTTACGCGAGATATATTTAACCTTCGTATAATATTAATAAAACTTCTCCTTTTAATTATTTTACCTTTATTATTATTAATAATATTTATTCTAGTTATAGTAGTACTATTAATAATAAAGATAATAGCGAAGAAAATATCGACGATATCGATAATATAATTAATAGGTTAGACGGCGATAAATGGTTTAATTTTATAAATAAAGAGTTTATAACGGCCTAAATATAACCTAATATTCTCGCTAATAATAATATTTAAAATTTTTACGTCTTTATTTTTAAATTATTTTATAAGTTATCTAGAATACCCTAGGAGCGGACGATAATCGTAGAAAATTATAGGATTTTTCGTTATAAGATATTTTCGTATAATTTTTATCCGACTCGGATATCTATTATATTCGATTTAGATAGTTATTATATCCGACTCGGATAATTATCTTATCTAACTCGAAAAACTACTTTATCCGACTCGAATAATAATAGGATATCCTAGAATTTCTATTTATAGGCGCTATAAGTATTCAATTAATTAACGTTATTAATAAAATAAATAAATATTAAATTAAAGAACTCGTAAAGCGAGTAATATTTTATTTTTATAATATTAAGCCCGTAGATATAGCCTCTATTAAGAATATATCGTTATTATCTACCGCGATATTTATTCGGTAATCCCTTCTTAAACGGGATTTTATTAAAATACTATTAATATAGACCCTATTAATAAATACCTTAAAAGTAAATAATTTAATTATAAAAGCTAAGGCCTTTAGCCTATAGTATTTAATAATAAATACCACGTTAATCTTCGTTTCGATATACTTTATAATAGACTTAAAGTTATTATTATTTATATCGTAACTCCTATAATTAATATCCTTTAAATTTAACTCCTATTTTAATAACGATAATAATAATTATTATCTTCGTAATTATAATCTAGTAAAGAGGAAGTAATATCGATTTATATTTATAAATTTAAACTTTTATTTAAGCGGTAAATATATAATTAAATAAAGACGTTATTTTACGCGGTTAAATTAAGGTTATATTCGCTTTATTTAAAACCGGATTTTCGAGTTTTATTAAAATTATTAGTTTTATTACCCTTCGCCTTTATAATTTCGTTTAGTATATAACCGAATATATCTATTAATCTCTACGTTATAATAATCGGCTATTAAATATTATTTATTATAACCGGGATACCCGTTAGGTTATTAATATTATTTAAATTATTTAAGAATCTTTAAGCCCTTAGAGCCTAGTTAAAGAAATTATTAATATTATTATATTAATTAAATAAAACGGGTACGGCTCTAAGGCTATTTCCGGAGAGAAAGAAATAATAATATCGGTAAATATAACTTCGGTAGCTAGAATATCTTTAGACTTTTATATTTATTAAATAAAACGGGTATAACTCTAAGGCTATCGTCGGAGAGAAAAAAATAACGGTATTAATAAATATAATTTCGGTAGCTAGAATATCTTTAGTTTTTTATATTTATTAAATAGAACGGGTATAGCTTTAAGGCTATCGTCGAAGAGAAAGAAATAATAATATTAATAAATATAACTTCGGTAGCTAGAATATCTTTAGGTTTATAAATAGCGCCTTTTTTTTAAAAAAGAGTATAATTTTATTATTAACTTCGTCTTTACCTAAGGTTTTAACTTTAGTAATATAATAAGATATTTACTCTATAACTTCTTTCTTATATTTTAGATTTTTAAATTTAATAATAAATCTACCCTCCTCCCTTTTAATCCTTTTTATAATATTATTTTAAGTTTAATAATAAATTTATTTTCCTCCCTTTTAATCTTCTTTATAATATTATTTTAGGCTCGGTAATAATTTTACCCTCTTTAATTTTAATTTTCTTTATAATATTATTTTAGGCTCGGTAGTAATTTTACCCTCCTCGGTTTTAATTTTCTTTACGGTATTATTTTAGATTTAGTTTTAACCCTCTTTATAATATTATTTTTACCCTAAATATATATCTTTATAATTTTATTCTTTAGAGTCGCTTTAATAAAGATCCCGGTTTAATATTCGATTATTTTTTATATATATAAGACCTTTAAGGCCTTTTAATATTAAATAGATTTAAATAACGAAGTCTAAATATAAATATATTTTAAATTAATCGACGGATTTTTCTTTTTATATTTAATCTAGGCTTTAATAATTTTTAAAAACTTTCTATATTTATTAAAAGACTTAATTCTCTTTATTATATTAAGATAAATTCGCCTTAGAAGTTTAATATATATATCTTAAATAATATTATATACCTCGTTAAGATTAAAGTATCTAAATAATATAATATAATCTTTCGAATAAAGGACGATTCTTAAAATTTTATTTAATATAAATTATATCGATTTATATAATCTTTTCTCCCTAGATAATATAGGGCTTAATTTATTATTAATATTAATATTAAATTCGGAATTAAATTTAAAGATAGTAATATTCTTTTAATTTAAAAGATTAGGTATAATTATAAACTCGCTAGCTAGTATATTATAAAATTAATTAAACGTTAACGGATTTAGTAATTTAAAAATTAATCGCGAGTTAATTAAAATCTTACGAAATTAGAAAACCTATTTATTTTATTTTTTTTAGAAAATATTAATTTAAGCGCCCCCTTTAATATATTTCTTAATTTATTATTTAAATCTTATTATTTCTTATATAATAACTATTAGAAGGTTTTTATTTAACGGCTTTAATAACTCCTTTAATTTAATATCGATATTATCCGCTTTTTATTAGATTTTATTAATAATACGTAGGAGGCTAAACGGATATTAATAAATATCTTTCAATAATAATAAACGGGGCTCGTTTACCTTTTCCGAATATAAATAATTAAATATTTAGAGAGCGCCGATTATAGTAAAAAAGTATTAAAATATTTATTATAAGTACCGAGCGTAGTAGTATAAGATTTATTTAAATTAAAAAAAAAAATTCCTCTTTTCTCGCTATAATATAATTAACTCGGGTATCTGGATTATTTTTAATAAGATAGTACTTAAAGCTATAAACTTAATATTCGTTATTAAATATTTAAATTTATTACTAGAAAGACTCGCCCTTTTATATTTAATCGGGCTTTATTAAACCGCCGATTATTTTTCCCTCTATTTTAATCTTCTTTATTAAATTAAAGGCGCTTAAATTAATAAAATTATTAATTAATATAAAAGTAAAGAGGTTAGTATAATCCTCTATTTAAATATATTCTTTTATAAGATTTTATATAAAATTAATTAAATAGGTTTCCGCTAGAATCTTTAACCTACTTTTAAAGGTACGAGCCGGCCTTTAAGACCTTTATTTATTATAAATATAAATTAATTACCTTTAATTTATCTAAATTCAGGGAGTTTAGTTAGATCTAAGATTATAAATTAATTTCTTTTATTCGAAGATATATACGGATAAGTATAGCTTAATAATTATTAGAAAGTACGAAATAATAACTAGTATAATATATAATTTATAAAGAAGTAAAAAAGTAAAGATTTTAGAAAAAACGAATCCGAGGAAATAAATAAATTAAAATAAGTAAAATAAAGATTAATAAAAAGATATTTAGTACTAGAGTATTATATATTTAATAAAATAAGATTCGTTATTATTATAAAGTAAATAGTTTAACTAGATCTCTAAAGCGCCCTATATTCGTTATTAAATAACGAGAATACTATCGTATTATAAATATAAATAGTAGTATAAATAATCTAGTTATATTATAATTAGATATAGCGAGTAGTATTATAATATAAATAAATAAAGGGAGAAAGATAAAAGGTATATAAATTATTTCTTATTTAAATAATTATATTCCTTTTTAATATTCGTCGCTCGGTTATATAAGGTTCTTTATTAACTCCCGGTATTATTATATTCTTCTAGGATTATTCTTATTTAGGGCTCCTAAAAGTTATAATATTTTAATAATAATTTAATTATACGTATTAATACTCCCCTAGTATTTGATTTTAGATTTTTATTAATAGTTTTAGCCTTTTATTATATCTTTCGTATTAATTAAATAAAGGAGATATATATTATATAATTTATAATTAAATAAGCCCGTCGATATTAAACTTATTAAGATATAAAAGATTAAGAAGGAGATTATTAACGCTATTATTAATAATAGAGAGAATATATAATTATTATTAATATTTTGATTTAAGGCTATTTATCCTTAAGGAGGTTATAAATATCGAAGAATATTTAATTTAAAAGTAAAGTTCTAGACTTTAAGAAATATCTTAAAAGTAATAATTATTATAAAGAGGTTACTATATTTAGGTAAAAAAATAATAAATAATTTAAATATTTAAAAAAGTATAAATATATATAAACTAAGGCCTCTAGTATAACGAATATAAATAAATAAAAATATTAAAAAAAAAAAAAAAAAAATCGATAAAAGAATATTCGGGGTAGAAGTAATATATATTTAATAATATAAAATTTATTATCGCTATAAAATAAATAGATTGCCCGAATTTTAGGGCGTCTCGATTATAATAATTTTTAAAAGAGGCGACCCCTTCGATATAACCTCCCTTCTTATTTTTAATTTTATAAATAACGAAGATTAAAAGAACCTATTTATTTTCTACTTATTAGAAGATATTATAAATATATTAATACTAGATATCTAGGAAATTATTAATTTACTAGTATTAATCTTTAACGGTATAAATATTATAAATAATTACGTCGAAGAGTATAGCGTAGACGGTACGTAGTAAGATATTAATAAGAATATAATAGAATTCGGTGATTTAGAGTCTAACCCTATTATAAATAAATAATAATACCGTATTTATTATTAGATAACGAAGTTAGGTTTAAAGTATTCGAATTTCTTCGATTCTTTATTTATTTTATTCGGTATAAATATACTTCTTAAAGGTAACTTCTAGTTTAAAATTAACGAAATTATAATAATTATAATTAACTAGAAATATAGGAGGGGGGTTAAAAACTAGCCTAGTTTATTAAATAATATCTATTATAACTTTAATAAAAGTATATAATAATATATAAGTTTTAATTATATTATAATTAATCGAGTAAAAAATAATATAATAATATAAAAGAGTAAAGGTAAAAAGATAAAAAGTAAATAAATAATCTTTTATTTATATAATTATCCCTCTTTTTTACTATTTATCCGTTTAAAACTTTATTCGGGGGAAGACTTTTTTATCGGAGTATTTTAACGGGAGGGGGAAATATAATAAAGATATTTACCCTTAATTATTAAATTATTTAAAAATTAATAAGTCTTTATTAAAAAGGGTAATTACCTTCGAGCTATTATTATATAATATAATTTCGACGATATCTTCGGATTTAGTTTTTATTTCGGGTTTATATTCGCCGGAAAAGATATTTCTAAAGAATATTAAGACTTTAAATAATAATTCTTTATATATACCGAAACTTTTAACTTCTAGGCCGATATAAATAAATATAATTAAATCGTAATTAAAGTTATAAATAATTATTAGTATTATTTCCTACGCTCTAAATAGTATATTTATTTTATAATATCCCTTTTACCCTTTAACTCTTTAGGTTTAGTTATTATAATAAATTCCTCTCTTTAATCCTTTATATAATATTATCTTTATTTTATATATTTATATTTATACTTTATTATTCGTTATTATTTTTATCTTTCTATATATTATCTTTCCTTAATAACGAGTTAATTATATTAATCTATATAACGATCCCGCTCCTATTTATAGTATTCTTAAATATAGGCTCTCTACGCTTTTTTTTTTATAAAACTCGTATCTATAATCCTTAAAATACCCGGTCTTAATATATTACTAGTTTAGGAGGTAGTACCTATACTTATATTATTACCCTAGTTATTTAGGATTTAGTATCTTTAATTATAATAAAATAATAATACTCTTAATTCGTTTCTTCGACTTTATCCCTAAACCTGATTCGGGCGATTCGTTATCCGAGTTAAATAATAATATAAACGATTTAATATCTAAATTAAATAGTAATATAGGCGATTTAATATTTAAATCGAATAACGATATAATTTAATTTAGATTTTATCCTTTAAATTACTTTACTAAATCTTTATCCTTATATATTTTTTATTATAGCGACTAGTAGAAATCCTTTTTCCCTATAATATTAATATCTATAACTCTTTCGTCGCTTTATATTTAATTTATATATATACCCTCCGTTTATAATTTAGGTATAGATTTCCTCGGCTACCCTCTAACTCTTTATAAAGAATTTAGGGTTATAAATAATATTATATTAATTTTAATTAATAAATAAATTAATATAAAAGAAGTCTCTTCCTTTAATCGTTATAAATATAAGATAAATACTTCGCTCGATATTCGGTAGTCCGTAGAACCGCCGATTATTTAATATTCTAAAGTTAAAAGTATATAATAAATATACTTTTTCTACTTTTATTATTCTATAAAACTCTTAGACCTACTTTAAATATCGATAATTAAAGACTTCTATAAAGATATTTTATAAACGAGTAGGTTATTATTTTTAGTCCCTCTAGTCTAAATTCTTTATTTTTATAATAATTTATCCCTCGCCTATTAACCTTCCTTCTTATATAGTAATAGGATTCGTTTCGACCGATTTTTATTTATATACTTATATACTATCTTTACGCTAATTATAATAATATAACTTTATATTTAGTCTATAAACTACTATATTCTTATAAAAGTAACTCGGATTAAAAGAGTCCTCTCTTAATATTTTCTAGTATATTAAGTTTTTATAGATATAAATTAAGTAGTTATTAATTTAACTATAATCTACCTCCCGTTTATTAATTTCGGTATTTAGTATTATTAGGCCCTATATAAACGCCTTTACTCGATTCGCTTTAATAAATATAACTAGACCTTCGAGAAAACTCTTTAAGTTAAGTATCTTCGTTATATTTAATATTATATATTAATACCGAGTATTATATTTATAGATTTACTGTAAAATAATATCCTTATCTACGTCCGTTTATTAATTTAATTTATTAAGGTATAAAAGAACCCTAGTTTTTATAACCTTTTTTTCTTCTTACTTTCTTTTTTAATTAAATAATATAAACTCTATCTCCCGATACTCTAATTTATCCTTTATAATAGTAATTTTAATATAACGAGTATTATACTCTATTATTTACTCCTAATAATCGTTATATTTATTCGTTCGCTTATAGTAGTTTTTTAGTAATATTAGATATATTCTTTTTATTATTTAAATACTATAAAAGTCCGGTGGACTATATTATTTAATTATCGGTATTATATAAATAAAGATATAGAATTTAGGGAAGTTAAAATATAGTTTATTTATTTTTTTATTAATCGACCTATACTTTTTAAAGACTTCTTTTAAGAGATTAATCCTATTTAATATTATAATTATATATTTAAGCGTTTCTTCGTTATACGAATAATATTTTATAAAGTTAATAAAGTTAATAATCGCTCGTCCTATATATAGTATTTCCGGTACCTTTTCTAATAATAGAGGGGTAAATACGGGTATAATTATTTATAAAAGTTATTTACTCTCCTCCCCCGTTTATTAATTAATTTTACTAAAGTTTAGGAAACGCTTTAAATTAATATATTTGGGTACGGCTCGAAATCGACCGTCGAGTAAAATTTTTATCTTTTCTTTTATTCTACCCTCTTTAATATATTAAGTTTATTAATTTAAAAGGTAGTTTATTAACCTCTTTATTATTAAAGTATATAATATATTAAAAGTCTAGATCCCGAAAATATTAACCGCGAAATAACCCTCCGCGAAACTACGGCGGTTATATATTATTATATCCGATAATTATTTAGGTATATCCTTATTATAGGTCCTTTAAATATATAATTATTCTATATATTACTCTAGTATCCTTAGAGGATATAAGACTTTAAAATATAATCGCTCGCGTTTATTTAACGATATTAAATATACCGGATAATATTTATTACTTTTAATAAAGATAATTAAAATTTATTCTTTATAATCGCTAGGTATAGAAATTAAAATCGGATAATATTATCGGATTAATCCGTTTATATATATAATATAAATCTCTTTCCGAGTATACTCTTTAAATATTTTAAAATTACGCGGTTAATATAAATAAATATTAATTATAATTATAATTAATTTACCCTTTATTATAAGTCTTAAAATATAATAATATACTTCGGCTTTCGTTTTATTATAGATTATTAATATTAAACTAAATAATATTATCTCTAGCCGAGTCTCTACTCGTTATATACTTCGTTCGAGGTTACTAATAATAATATAGACCGGCTAGGCCTACTAGTCTTTATAAATTCGAGATAAATAAGTTTTATTTAATCCCATTATTACCGGTATAACGGTCGAGTTATTAGGTAGTTTATCCTATATCTTTTACTATTAGCCGGTTATATATATTTTATTAACGATAAAGTCTACGTTAAGATTTCGCTAGTATATCGGTATATAGTTAAGACTCGAATTAAATAATATATATCCTAGTAACGCTTTTATAATAGATATTATATTAAAGTAAAGAATAGAATATAATTTAGACTCGTTATTAAATTTATTTATATAAATTTAAAAAGTTTACCGGACCTAGTTCTTATCGGTATTATTATATTTTATACTAGATAATTTAGTTTTTAATAATAAAGTATTATCGAAGTTATAATATCTATAAAAGGGTTTTAATCGACGGTCTTTAAAAAACTTATTTATAGAACCGCTAGAAAGTCGCGCGATATATATTTATTTAGTTATTACGTAGTTTATTTCTAATCCGAAGGAATTATAATTTATACCCAATTCGAATAATTACTCGGATAGAGATTTTAAACCTAGTATATTTTTTCTTATTATTAACCTCCCCGTACCTCGCTCCGGTAAATATTATTCTACCGATATAATTATTAAAAACGATATTATATTAATACCGCCCGAAGTTATTATAGAGGTTGTTTATTCCGCTATTTAGATTAATATATCCCGAGGATAATATATTTTATAATCCTCCGCGTCTTAGAATATTTATTCTATAATATTATTATTTATATAATTATTTAATACGTATTATTTTTTTAAAAAATATTTATACCTTTAACCTAAAAGCGACTCTTATTATTAATATCCTCTTTATTCTTTTCGTTTATATAAGTTAAGGGCTTTATAAGATTTTTATAAAAACGCGTCCGTTTCCTATATATCTAATTAAAGTTATTAAATCGGCCTTTATATTATAATAAATACCTAGAAAGACTACTACTATTAAGATATTACTTTTTATAATATCGATATTATCGATTTATTCGTCCTAATAATAGTATAATTTAAATTCCTTGTTTTTAATAAATTTATTAATAGGGTAAAATATCGATTAATTTAAAATCCTTATATAATTAAGATCTAAATAATTCTAGTATTATTTATTAATCTTCCGAGATATATACGAACTACGTAGTATATTAGGTTATTTATATATTAAGTATACTAGACTTCGAAGGTAGGATTTAGTTTTTAGAATATTAAGGAAACCTTATAAAGTCTTAAAAATAAATTTTTAATACTAGGTATAATAATTGACTAGTATAACCGTAGTAATAAAATATTAATATTATAAGAATATTATTTAGTTTAGAGTATAAAAGAGTGTAGAAAGAAATTATATATATTATTTTATTTATTTAAACGAGAAAGAGGCTAGATTAAATTTATATATTAAATACTAGAGTTAGGGAAGGAGATCTTTAAAAAAAATTATATATATTAATTAATAAATATACGAGAGTTATTTTTTAATATTAAGTTTATAAAAGTCTTTACGTTATTTTTTTACCTCTTTATCGGATCTTTTATAAAATATATTTACTATTAAAACGGGACGATTACTCGTTAATATAAAGATTCCTCCGCCTAATAATAATACGATATATTAATTTATTATACCCCTAGCGATTATATTTAATAATTATAATATTCTCGATTATAGGTAAACTCTACCGCTTTTAATTTAAAATATAATACGATATTAACTAAGAAATAATTATAGCCTAAATTTATTATTATATTTAATAGTAGTTATAAACCGTTAATAGTACTAAAGTATAGACCTATATAAATATTCCGATAATATAATATTTAGTTAGAAGTAAACGGTCTTTTATATTATTTACTTTATTTATTTCTCCTATTATACCTCCCTTTATAGTATATTAAATATAGTTTTAACCGACTCGGACGTTTTTTATTATTCGGTTATTTTTAAAATTCAAGAATTTATAGAAATAAAAGTATTAATCTTTAATAATAATCTTATAATAGTCTAAATATAATAATAACTTTATTAATTACCCGATCGAATATAATTCCGCTCTAATAAATATTTGGTTATATATACTATTAATTCGTACTTAATACGCGAACTAAATATTATTTTAATATCCGTTTCTAGTTATTATTATTCTATTATTCCTCGCCCTCTTTACTTTTATTTAAACCTAGGATCTTCTACTCTATTATATTTTAACGTTATAATAAATAGGATTTTATAAATATTAATATTAAGTTTCGACGAGTTTAATATTATCGTTTTAGCGCTATTAACTATAAAATAAATAACGTATTTATTTACTTTATCTATTAAAAATCGATTCGTACTCTTTATTTATCCTTTCGCCCCCCTTATTTATTAATTATATCTTATTATTTTTATTTATTAACTATACTTTACCCTCCTTACTTTAATTTTTATTAATAATTTTTATTTTTATTTTATTTTCTAATATAGATAAGTTACCTACCGTAGTATTATCGAATTTTAATTTCTATATTAATATCGGTTTAAATAATCTCCGATAGAATATTAAGAATATCGAGCTCGGTTTATAATATACGCCGAAATTCTTCGCCGTAGTTAAAATAAAACTAGAGAGGAGAATATAAGATATAAAAATATTAGGTAGAACCTTTTATAATAATAATACTAAAGTTACTCGTTATTAAATTATTAATATTATTATCCTTAATTTTAATTTATTGAATTATTCTTCTTTATTTTTAGATAAAAGAATACGGTAGTTTTTATATTTAATTAACGAATATTATTAAAGCTATAAGTCGTTAATTTAAATAAAAATTTAAGGAGTTATATAAATCCCCGTATTTTATAATTAAAAGGACCGAAGATAATTACTTTAAAAATAAACTTTATATAGGAAATTACGCCTCGCCCCTTTAAATATTTAAAGATCCTATAACGATTCTCTTTAAAATCTTATATAGCCGTAATAATTAAATCCGATTTATTCGATTTAATACTATCTTAAAAAATAATATAAAGAATAATAATAAACCGGTATAATTCCGGGTTAATTATATTAAACTAATCGACGTTTTAGTAATAAAGCGCTTCTAGGATAAATAAGATAATTTATATTAAAATAAACTCCAGTATTCTACTCTTAACGAATATATAAATATTAATTATAACGAGGACCTATAGGATATACTAGTTAGTATATAATAAAGCGGAAGTTTTAAATAACCTCTTTATATTATATATAGGCCTCTCCGTTAATTAAGTTATTTTATATAATAATCGAGATACTAGTTAATAGAAATACTAGTATTAATAAAAGGTACCGAGTTTATAGTCGGCTAGTATATTTAAAAATATTATAATCCTCTCCCGCGAAGAGAAAAAACTTAATTAAAGAGGTCTTCCGCCTTTATTAAATATTTAAAGAAGTTTTTTATATTACTTTTTACCGTCTAGTAACCCCGTTAAATAAATCCGCCCCCGTTTTCTTTTATTAAGCGAATTATAACCCTTATTAATATATTATCCGATAATAATAAAGAGGAAGAAGAGGCGCCGAAGGGTTTAATTATTAATTAATTATATTAAATAAGGGACCCGTCCTTATATAATATTAATATAAAGAAAATAACCTCGGCGAGGGTCGCCGAGGTAGATATAATATTTATAAATATAAACGAGCGGGAAACTCTATAAGTTCTTTACTCTTTATCTTTTAATTCGTTTATAATTTATCTACTCCGTAGTTTTATTATAATTAATAAAGAGAACCGACCCTAATAAGATAATAAAATATAGATATTTATAAAATAATTATTCTAGCTAAAACCCGGTAATGAATCTATTTATAATATATATATTATACGAGGGTTAAAGCCGTAGAAAACGGTAGATAGTAAAATAATATCTTTTAAACTATACGTTTATTAGTTTTATAATATTATTTAAAGAAGATAACAGGCTAGTTATTACGGAGGGGCTATTAATAATAATAATTTAGAATTTAATAAAGTTTATTCTTAACTCTAGATCTCTTTTAATAATATTATCGAATCGGACCGTATTAATATCCGATTCGATTTAGATATTTAATATTTTCCTTAACTTTATTATCGAATATTAGTTTAATCTATATTATTATTATTTTAATATTTAGAAGAAATTTCGGGATCTCGAAGAATTTAAAGAATTTATTTATTATAATAAATATCTCTCTTTATATAAATTATAATCGTAAACCGACGGCGATATTTATCCCTCTACGGGTTTATTAAATATCCGTTACCTTTATATATATAAATATAAGGATACTATTATTTATTTTATATAAAGTATTACTCTAATCGTTATCCTAATAAAAGTAATAAAGAATTAATTGAGGGAATAAATTAAATAAATTAATATAGACGATAAGAGTTTAAAACTTTAATACTTTTATATCTAGATTAAAAAAAAGTATTTTAATATTAATATTTAGCGATTTACCCCCGAAAATATTAAATTATTATATTATAAATCGGACGGAATTATAAAGCCTAATTAGGAAAAAATCTTATTTATATATAACCCCGCCTTATATAATATATAGGTTAAGAAGATTTTAAATCGACTAGATATTAACCTTAAATATAATTTCCGTATAGGATAAATCTTTATAGACGAATTTTATAAAGTAAAGATTAAGACGGGTACCGCCGTTAGATTTATCTAAGAGATTAAATAAGATATTAAAAAGCGGGTTCGAAAGAAATTCCCTAAAAGTAGTTTTAAATAAACCGAATTAAATAAGATATATAAATATAAATATTAATAGAGTTTACCTTTTATATAGGGTTTTTTAATAACTTTATAAATTTATATTTTAAAGGATTACGCGATTATAATTAAATTAATTAAATAACCGTAGTAGCTTTAAGATTCGTTTATCGAGTATATAATACTTTATAAAATCGAGAAAATCGGTTAAAGGATAGTAAACCTACTTATTTATATATACTTAGATAAAGATATAAAAAAGGCGGTTATAAATAAAATAAAGATAATTTTTAATTCTATTGAAATTAAATAAATACTTTTTATTAAAGATTTCGAGGGTACGACCGAGTTTATTAAGCTTCCCCTCTATAAAATAAAATAAATCTATTATTTTATTATAGACGTTTAACGAGAAGAACTTTATAAAGAGGAGTTACGAATTAATAAAGAGGTATAAAAGAAGTATTAAAGATTTATAGCGGCTATTAGAGCGGCGGGTAAAAAAGTATTTATAACGATTATTAATAATTATTTTAAAAAGGTTTATAAGTTTCGCGCCGCGGGAGTAATACTAAACCTTCTAGTATTTACTCGAATTAAAAACTTAATATTAATAAATAGAGAGTTCTTTATAGATTTTAAATATAATAATAATAAACCCCGTATAGAGTTCCTAGAGTTAAAGGGGAAATAAAAAAACTAGAATAAATAGTTATAAAATAGTATCTACGCTTATTATCTCGATTATCTTATTAAGGATACGCCTAAATTATTAATATTAAAAAAACTAATTAATCTACTCGGTTAAGATATTTATAGTAGGTTAAAGAGACTAGTTATTTTTATTAATTTACCCGTCGTTATTTATATTATATTATATATAAGTTTAGACTTATCGGATAATATCTAATATAAAATTTATATTAATATTTATATAGTAGTTAGAGAAGTATTACCCCGGCGAGTCTTTATAATATAGTTTATCTATAGATTAAATTAAACGGGATAAAGAATATATCTAATTATTTATAAAAAGAAATAAGATTGGTTTTCTTTTATTTATTAAATATATCCTCGGGATTAAAATAACTCTAATTTATATCTTTTATAATATTAATCTTAATACGGATTAGATATAATTCTTCGATATTTAATATAACGGGCGGATTACGCGCTTATTTTAAAAGAATAAGAAAATATATAATTATTATTTTATTTTAAATAATAAGAATTATTTAGACTAGATAGTATTAGATAAGTAAATAAAGAATAATAAAATAAAGAAATAAATTTATTTAGTAATAAGAAAAGTAAAAAAAAAATCCGATTAATACTAATAGTCGAATGAAGAGGCGTTATTACGGGGGCTTTTTCTTATTATCGGCGAGTTAAATACTTTATATAATTCTTCTCTAAATTATAGATAGAGGTTCTTTATTACTCTTTTATAATTATAAATTTAACGAGCTTTACCTAGGTTTAAATTAAAATAAACGATATAGTTAATAATATTATCGTTTTATTTATATTACCTTAACTAGATACTCTAGTTTATACCGATTAATATCTAGTAAAGATATTATCCTTATAATACCTCCGTTATTTAATATAATATTAAATCTTTAGATAGAGTGTTTATATTATATATTACCCTAGTATATTAAATAGTAGACCGTTCTAGTATAATTAATATTTTAGTACTCTTTTAACGACGAGGTTTAAATCGATAAGATATAAAGTAATATTATATTTATATTTATTATCGGTAAAGAGTTTTTATTAATAGTCCTTATTAAGTAATTAATAGATATAATAAATATTTATTAGTATCTTTTTCGTATTTTTTATAAACTAAAAATACTTATCCGAGTCGGACGAGTTAATAATATATTAGTTATTATTTAGTTATCCGAGTCGGATATAATTTAGTATCCGACTCGATATTCGCTAATTATATTTATATTAATATTATCTAGTAGGCTTAATAGAGTATTTAAAGTAGTATTTACCTAGATATTATTATTATTTCCTATATATTAACGTCGATATCTTTATTTATAATATTTTTCTTATCGTTATTAATATCCCTATTAATATTTAATAATTTATATCTTTATTTATATTATAAAAGATCTTTATAACCCCGTTATTACTACCTCCTCCCTACCCTCTCTATCTTTTATTAAATTTTATATTAATATTAACCCTAAGAATTAGACGGTCTCGATTATTTCGCGTAATCTTATAATTAAATAATCGTATTATAAGGAAATACGGATAGTATTAAAAAAAGAGATAGAATAAAAATCTATTATAAATACGTCTTTAAAGAGCCTCGAGAATTAAATTAAATTTAATAAAGTATTAAAATAACTAGATAAAATCTTTCCCTCCGTTTTTATATTTAAAATACTTTAACTTTAATTTAAGAGCTATAAGTTAGAGATAACTAGAAAAATTAATAATATATATAATTATTATCGTAACTATAAATAATATATTATATTATCTCTCTTTATTAATAGCTCTTTTTATATAGCGCGCTTTTTTATTTTTAATAAAACGGGCTTTTATATACGGTCGACCTAAATAACGGCCGATATATTTTTCTTCGCGTTTAAACTCCTAAAGGAAAAGAAGCCTCTAATAAATATTATATTAAATAAAATCGAATTTAAGATATTTAAAAAAGTCCTCCGCGAAGATAAAATTTATAATAACTCTACCGATAAAATTATATATCGTATCGGCGATAATAATATTAAAATTAATTACGCTCGTAAGTTTAAAGCGGCTATATTATAAATATATAAAAAAGGCGAAAATCCTATTTTATTTATTATTAAGGCGTATATATAAGGTATATAATATTTTATTTTAAATATTAAACCCATGTAGGCTAATTCTAATATAATAAATCGGCGTATTTATATAAAATATTAAATATTAGGTATATTATATATTTAAAGTTAATATTTATCCTATTTAATATATATTAATCGGTTACGACTCCTTATTCACCCTTCTAAATTAAACCGTTAATCGCGTTATTATCCTTACTAGTAAATCGTACTTTAGTTATATATCTAGCTCGGTTTAACTAGTTATTATATAGTAAATATAAGTTATAATCCGTATTTATTATTATTTTAGAAAGATAGGAAGGGGGTTCTTTTTATAAATAACGAGGTACTAATTATATTACTATTATATTCGACGGTTATAAATTAAATAATATATCTAGTTTTATTCGATTATACTTCGGCCGATACTCTAGCCCGAATTATAGCGAATCTTAATTTATAAAATTATCGATATTTATTCTAGGTACTCGAGTTAACTTATATTTTTATAGTTTATTAATTATATCTTATCTTCTTTATTTATAAATTATATTTTATACTCTTTATTTCCTAACCCTCTTTAATTTTATTTTAATTAATTATATCTCCTTTAACCTCGCTCTTTATTATAAATAAATTATTTATTATAATATTAATAGATCCTTATTTTTATATTAGAATTAATATAAATAACCTCCGATAGAATCTTAGAAATATCGAGCTCGGTTTATATTATATATTAAATCTTTTCCCGGTAGTTAGAGTAGAACTAGAGAAAGAGAATATAAAAAGTATATATCTAAAATAGAAATCTACGTAATATTAAAATTAACCTTACTCTTCGTTAAATTATTAACGATATTATTATTAATTTTAATTTACTTAATTATATTCCCGTATTTGGAAATAAGATAATATAGTAATTTATATATTTACTTAATAAAATAATAATTAAATCTATAATCCGTTAAGGCTTTAAATAAGAATTTAAAGAGTTATTTAAATCTTTATATTTTAAAGTTTAAAGGACTAAAGATAATTATTTAAAAAATAAACTTTATATAAGAAATCACCCCTCGCCCCCTCGAATATTTATAAATCCTAAATCGATTCTCTTTAAAATTTTATATAACCGCGATAGTTAGATTAGATAGATTCGGCTTAACGTTACTACGAAAGATAATATTAAAAATAACGATAAAGTAGTATAATTCCGGCTTAATTATAATAAAATAACTTATATCTTAATATCGAAGCGCTTCTAGGATAAATATAATATTCTACGTTATAATAAACTCTAGTATTCTATTTATAGTAAATATATAAATATCGAATATAACGAGGGCCTATAGGATATACTAGTTAGTATATATTAATATAATAATCTTTAATACCCCCTCTATATTATATATAAACCTCTCCGTTAATTAAATTACCCTATTTAATAATTAAGGCACTAGTTAATAGAATTACTAGTATTAATAGAAAATACCGGGACGATAATCGGCTGTTATATTATAAAAACCTATACTCTTCTCGTACGAAAAGAAAATATTTAGATTAAGAGTATTTATACCTCTTTATCGAAAACTTAAAAAAGCCTTTTATATTACTTTTTATTATTTAAAAATATTATTTACCGGATTCGTTTTTACTTTCTTTAATTAAGTAATTTTAAACCTTTATCGAGATACTTTTTAAATTATAAATTAAATAATAAAGAGGAGGAAAAAACGATATAAAATTTAATTATTAATAAATTATATTAGACTAGGGACCCGTTCTTATATAATATTAATATAGGGAAAATAACTACGGCGAGGGTCGTAGATATAGATATAATATCTATAAATAAAGATAAACGGGAAATACCGTAAATTCTTTACCCTTTATCTTTTAATTTAATTATAATTTATCTACTCCGTAGCCTTATTATAATTAACGAAGAGGACCGACCTTAATAAAAGAATATAATATAAATATTTATAAATAAATTATTCTAATTAAAAAACGATAATAAGTTTATAGATAAATATATATATTATATAATTATTAAAGTTATAAAAAAGAATAAATAATAAGATACTAGCCCCTAAATTAAATATTTATTAATTATATAATATTTTTAGAGAAGGCGGTGGGCTTTTTATTACGAAGGGGTTATTAATAATAATAATATAAATTTTAATAAAGTTCGTATTTAGCTTTAGGTCTTTTCTAATATTATTATTAATTTAAACGATATTAACGTCCGAGTCGACCTAGATATTTATAATTTTTAACTCCTATATTCTCGAATATTAAAATATAGTATATAAATATAATTCTCATTTTATTAAAGGGTTTAAGATTTTTAAAGATTTTAAAGACTCTCTTTATTATAGTAAATACCCTCCGTATAAAATAAAATTATAAATAAATTAAAAGATTCGTTTTTTTACGAACCTATTAATCTTCGATTACTTTAATATATATAAAAATAAGGACGTTATTCTTCTTCTTAAAATAAATATTACTTTTATTATTATTTAGGTAAAGATTATAAGTAATTAATTAAAATAATAAATTAAATAAATTAATACGAATATTAAGACTCTAAGATTTAGATACTTTTATATTTATTCTAATAAAATATATTACTATATTATTAATAAGTAATTTATTAATATAAATATAAAGTTATTATATTATAGCCTTAATAAAGTTATAAAGCTCGGCGAGGAGAGTATAATAATTATTTATAACTTCTATTTATATAAGATATAAATTAAAAAAGTTATATAACGAGGGTATTAACCTTAAGTATAATTTCTATATAGGATATATCTTTATAGACGAGTTTTATAAAATTAAAACTAAGGAGGGTAAGGCCGCCGAATTTATTTAAAAGATTAAATAAAAGATCGAAGAGTAGGTTTTAAAAGTATTACCGAAGGGTAGTTTTAAGAAATCCGAATTATAATAAAGGCGTAAATTAATATACCACTAAGATTTACCTTTTATATAAAGTTTCTTTATAACTTTATAAATTTATATCTTAAAGAAATATATAATTATAATCGGGTTAATTAAATAACCGTAGTAGTATTAAGATTTATTTATTAAATATATAGTATTTCTTAAAGTTAAGGATACCGGTTAAAGAATAGTAAACCTACTCGTTTATATATACCTAGATAAGAATATAGAAAAGGCGGTTATAGATAAAATAAAAATAAATCTTAATTTTATCGAAATCGAACGAATACCTTTTATTAAGATTTTCGAGGGTACGGTCGAGTTTATTAAACTTTTTTATTATTAAATAAAATAAATCCGTTATTTAATTATAAATACTCGATAAAAAGAATATTATTAAAAGTAATCGCGAATCTATAAAGAAGTATAAAAAGAGTATCGCGAAATTATATTAACTATTAAAGAGGCTAGTAGACTACTATTTATATTAATAATTAATAATTATTTTAATAAAGTTTATAAACTTCGTATAATTAATATTATATTAAATCTTTTAGTATATACTCGAATCTACGGTTTAATAATAATAGATAACGAACTCTCCGTAAATTCTCGGTATAATAATAATAAAGATTATATAATATCCTCTAAATTAAAGAGAAATATATAAAGTAGAATAAATACCTACAGAATAATATTTATATTTATTATCTCGACGAGTTTACTAGCGCCGAGTTATAAACCGTAAAATCGTAGATATATATAAAGTTATAGTCTATAAATAAATATCGGTTTTAATTTATTTAAGATTTTACCTTTAATAATCGATTTATTACCTCGCCGCTACGCTAGGGCTTTAGGGGTATAGATTAATACTTTAATTATATATCCCCTTCGACCTTAATTAAAATTTATAATAATATTTATATAGGGGTTAAAGAAGTATTACCGCGGCGAGTCTTTATAATATAATTTATCCGTATATTAAATTAAACGGGACGAAGATTATATTTAGTTATTTATAAAAGAGAATAAAATCGCTTTCTTTTATTCATTAAATATATTCTTAAGATTAAAGTAACTTTAACTCGTACCTTCCGTAGTATTAATCTCGATATAGATTAGATATAATCCTTCGATATTTAATATAACGGGCAGGTTACGCGTTTATCTTAAAAGAATAAAAATATATATAATTACTACTTTATTTTAGACGATAAAAGTTATTTAGATTAAAAGTTATAAACTAAATTTATCCTTCCTAAAATTAACGTCTTTCTTTAATAAACCTTAAGTTATAAACCGAGTAATTTATAATTTATAAATTTAATATTTTTTTTATAAGGTTTATAACTCCGCCCCTTATATTTAATATAAATATGATATTATAGGCCGATAACGACTATTAATAACTAGATAAAATAATAGATTAAAAGGAGTAATATAGATTAAAGGCTTTTATATTATATTTATTTCTATACCTATTTAATATATAAGGTATCTTAATATTAATATACGATAATTACTTTAATAATATATATTATATATAGTACTTAGTTAATATAAAGACTAAATTCGGTCTAGATATTAATTTAAGTAGTATAGTTTCTATAATTTAATACTCGTTATTAATAGTTATTTCTAGAATACCTATATTCTTTTATTATATATTTAATTATTATATTTAATAATTATTTATAGTTTACTAGCTGGGTATACTAGACGTTAATTCTTCTAGATATAGGCGGTATATAATATTATAACTATTAACGACGTAGAGGTCGGTAGAGGAATAAATAATTATATTCTTTATAATTTTATCTTCGCTAGTAAATAACTCTCGGTAAAAAGCGTTATAATATAACGAATATAATTTATTTATAAATTTTATAATATATATAGTATCCGACTCGGATATTATATTAAATAAAAAAATAGTCCGAGTAAAACTTAAAAAGGAAATATATTATTCGGTTAATATTAAATTATAAATATTTTATTCTCTTTAACTTCTACCCTATTTATATTATATTATACTTTATTAAAAATATAGGACGTTAAGTACTTTATTAAAAATATAGGACGTTAAGTACTTTATTATTTAAATATAAATTCTTTATAAACACTTTTATATATATTAATCTATTTTTCTAGTAATATAGCTATATTTTAAATTAGAAGGAATAAAAAAGAAATAATAAATATAGTCGAAGAAAGATTTCCTTAGACTATTTATTTTTATATATATTTAATATTATTATATTCTAGTTTTTAGATTTATTATAATAATTACCCCGATACTACCTCTATCTATTATTATATTTATATTAATAAATTATAAAGATCGGATTTAATTAGTACCTCGCGTCGTTTATTTTAGCCCGGATTTCTTTTCTTTAAATTATTAAAACACTCCCGGCGCCGTATAGGATAGTATTTTATTAATTTATAATATATTCGCTAGTAAAGACTCTCTTTATATAAATAATCGTAGATAAAATAAGGATTCTAATTATCGTCGAATAATACGAAGATATAATTTAATCGCTGGGTTTAATAATATAATTTTATATCCTATCGATATAGCTCGAAAGCCGGCGGTATAATATATATTATTAATATACTATACCGTATATAAAGGGTCTACTACCGGATATAATTATTAATATTCGCTTTAATAAATAGTATTTAAAATATAGTTTAAATCGATCCCTTTAGTAGGCCTAGTATATATTCGTCGAGGTAATAAAAGAAAAGAGGACTTTAATAACTAAAGAGATATAAATAAAGATAATTTAAAGATATTATATCGTAGGTAAATTATTTTATAGTATAAAAAAAAGATAGGAGGAGTTAAAAATATAATAATTTAACTCGGATAAGATTTCGAGTCTAGTACCGATAAAACTTTAACCGACTCGGTAAATCCTTATCCGATTTAATTAAGGATCTCTAAATTAAATTAATTAAAATAATTAAAATAATATAATAACGACGCGCTAAAGAAAAGCTATCTTTTTTTAAAATTTTCGCCCTCTTTTTATCCCGGATTCTAAATAATCCCTCTATTAATTTTTATATATTATTATTAAATAATAACTTTACGCTATAAATTTCTAATAAAGTCGATTCGATATAATAAATAAATAACGGGTAAATCTTAATAATAACGAAAGATTAAAAATCGAAAGTTATTATAAAAGCTACTACGGCGAAGGGGTAAACTACGAAAAAAGTAAAAAAACGAAAAATATATCTAAATATATAATTAAATAGAACGATTATTAATATAATAATATATTAAGTCCCTTTAAGGAGACTATAATAAAGATATATAAAATAATAACGACGAAGGAGGTAGTATAAAAGGGTAAAAAAAACGCGTAAAGAAAAATAATTATAATTTCGAGAATATTATCGATATATTTATAAATAACTAGGTAGTCCTTTCTAAAATAATAATTAATACCGATATTAACGAGTATTTTTCTCCCGATAATTTTAGCCCTAAAAAGGACCGCCTATTTATAATTATTACTAGAGTATATCTTTTTAATTATACGAAATATATACGGCTAATAACTCTTATATAGGAAACGAAATAAATAGGCTTTCGAAATAAAAATTATATTATAACCGTAAATTATATTAACTCCCTCTTATAAATAAAAGTTAATATTATATTTAATAGGAGTAATCTCGGTTATTATTATTAAATATTTATAGTTTTAATAACTAGTCGTAACTTTAAAAGAAAGGCGTAAATAGTCGACCTTTATATAATATATATCGGGTATATTAATATATAAAGAATAAATTCCGATTACGAGAGGAGCCCCCTAAAAGGGCTTTAATATAAAAAAATATCCTTTAAATTTAATAAATAATATAGTAAAGACGTATTATATTTAAATATAATTAATATACCTAGTAATATAATAACGAAGTAGTTAGGTATCGCTAAATAAAGGTTACTCTTTTTAAATTAAAAAATAACCGGTATAAATATCCGAATAAAAAATAATTACCGAGATTAGGTTTATAATTAAATATAAATAAAAATTAATAAAGGGGCTAAACCTTAAGAAAAGAGATATATTATCAATAAATTTCTCTTAAATAATTAATCCGATAGTAATTAATCTCTATAAATTATATAAAGCGAGTAACGACGGTAAAGAAATAACGAACCGTATTTATAATATAGACGGTGATAATAAGATAAAATAAAATAAATATTATTATCCTCTTTTACTCGTTATATTTTAAAGTTTAAATATATTATACCTAAATATCCGCCCTCTTTATATTTTATAATTATAATTATATCCGATATTAAATATAAAGATAAAAGTAATAAAAGTATTATATAGGCTTTAATTTCGACCCTTTAAAATAAGAAATACCGCCGTTATAAAATAGAATATAAAAATTCTAAGATTTACTAGTATATTATAAATACTACTACGCCTATATTTCTTTTAAAGATTATAAATAATAACGATATTAATAGCCTAATACTATAGCCGGAATATTATTATATAGGAGTAAATAACTTTATAATTAAAACGTAGAAGGAATAGAAAACTTTACTTTAATATATATAAAAACTATAGGTTTTAAGCTAGTTATATAATTTAAGCGATATCCCTACTCTTAAAGAAATATAGAAAGTTATAATCTCTACTTTTATATACTACCCGTTATATATTAAATAATAATTAATAATAATATAGCTCCTAAATAGTTTAACCGACTTTAGAAATTAAATAATAAAGAAGATACGAAGTTAGGTTTAAATAATAATAGAATATTTAAATTTAATAATAAAATAAATTAAAAATAATACCTCGGATTATATATTCGACCTACGGTTTACCTTTCCGGATTTATAAAATAATATAAATATTATTACCTCCTATATCCGAATAGAAGTTTATTATTTACGGGTTTAGTATAAAGGTCGTTTCCTAATACCATTTATCGTAGTAATAATATATCGTATATTTTTTTATAATAAGGTAAACGGTATTAAACTCGAGCGGTATTACGAAAATATATAAAACTCATTACTTATTAATATAATTATTCTTATAATAACGGCGCTTTATTATAAGTTTAAAGAATACGAAATAGGATATTATATTATTAAAAGATAAGACGGTAATAAAGTTAGAAGTAAGATAACCTGCTAAAATATAAATATTAATATTTATATTAATAAATCTTCGAGTTATATTCGAATAAGTTATAAAAGCGTAGTATAAATAAAGAGAAACGAAGGTACGCGTTATTATAAAGATATTATATAATCGTATAATAAATATTTATAATAAAAATATATATAGTAAAGATTATTAATAGTTAGTAGTTAATTTATTTAAAGAATCTCTAGAGGATTTAAAAAGTAAACTAGACTTCGTAAAAATAATTATAGAAATATAAATAAAAGATACTATTAACTCGCTACTCGATAATAATACTACTAACTCGTTATATAACGGGTATATTATTAATTTAATTAATAAAGATAATAATATAACCTAAAAATAAAAGTAAATAGCGAGCGATATAACTTCGGTATATATAAAGAAAATAGTTTATAAATATTACCGACTAACTTTAAATATATAGGCCGAAGATATATTTAATAACCTAGTCGTTAAAGAATATTAATCGGGGGAAGAGGAAAAGAATATATTTAATATAAAAATTACTAATATTAACGGCGATAAAAACGATTTTAAAATTAAAGTATAATTATTATAAAGCCTTTATACCCTCCTAAATTAGATATATTCTATCGCGGGGTTATAAAATAAAGAATAACTATAAAATAAAAATAATTAAATTATAAATAATAAAGCGAAGTATAAAAAGATGAAATAAAGGGAGTTAAAAAATAAATAAATAATATATTTATCCATTAATACTATATATAGAGAGGATCCTAGGTAACGACTAAATAATTAATATAAATAATAGTAAATAGATTTATATCTACTATATAGTAGTATTTAAAGAAGAGATTTAAGTTATTTATTTATATAAACGCGAGTATATATATCTATTAAGAATCCGCCGGGTTATAAAAATTCTTTTATACTCTAAAATTATCCGACTCGAATAATACTACGTATATAAATAAATTATTAAAGTCGTCCGAATTAAATAAATTTAGGGTTAAAAAAGACCTAAAGGAGTTATAAAACCTAAATAATATTAAATATTTATAAAATATTTAAGAATATAACGACTAGTAATTTAAATAATTAATAGAGTTTATAAAGAATAACAAACCTATATTACGAAAGTTATTAATATATATATATATAATAAACTAGAGTTACTAAATTTATTAATAGTAAATATTATTTATTAATAGGACTTTACCTAGACCCCCGACTTATTAATCCTACTAAACCTCGGATCGGTATTTAATATAGAGTTTTAATATAAACCCGTAGACGGCTTTTTAATAGAGTTAATAATATTTAAAGTATACTAATATTTACTTTTAAGATTTACCGATATAGGATTCTAATATATTAAAATCAAATCCTTTATAGAATAATTAATATTTTTTATTATATATATTATTATATTAACTCTTTACTAATAAGAAAATTTTAATATAAAAAACGATATTAATTCGTTTATTAATAATTAATAACGTCGTTATAATTAAGTTTAAGAATATAACGATAAAAATAATTTCTATAGATAATATACCTGAATTATAATATGATTACCTTATGAATAGGCGACTTTTTCTATCGTTTACGCGTTAGTAGTAAAAAGCGATGTTCTATAATCGCCCTCTAGCGTATTTCTAATACTTTTAAACATGACCTCGTATGTTACATCTTCCAGTCTACAAGCGCAACAGGCTACCAGAATTTGCTTAGGCACGCAACCTACCTGAATGGTCGGAACTTCTAGCGTTAAACAGTATTCATTGACTTGACAGACATTCTCTATGAAGGATCCTGGAGACTGTCCGTTGCTGTATAAAGGATCAACACTACTCCTTCACCGACAGGCTTCTACCATTACAATCTTACCTTCGAGGTGGAAGAGCACATTGGATCGGTAATTTTTGAACATTTGAGCGACAAGTTCGACGTTCATGTTCTGAATATTGATATCCTTTGATACCATGCATTAGCGGCATCCATAGCTAAACGGTCTCAAGTATCATACTTGAAGATTCTTGTTCAGGACCATTACTGCTTCATTGAGTTTCTCCTGTTACATGTCATGAGTATGTTATGACACGGATCGTTGCTCCTAACACTCACAACATTGGTGATGATACGCGTCAAGAGCAGGCTCTGTTGATATTCGTGAGGGGAGTCCATCGTGGATTTTGGCCGGGATCGGAGGAAGACAGACAGTTGGTAAACTTTGACAAGAGCTCTGTACTCCCACAACTTGCTGATTGCTGCTTGCTGAGCCCTGAGTATTCTCGTGGAGGGGATCTAATCGAGGGACGCGCCAGATCCTTGACGCGGATCAGTGAATTGTATTTTATCGCGTCTGCTAGCGTCATACGTTTGGAAGCAACACTTCATTTTCTTCCAGAGGCCCCCCACATTAATCGTTCACCTGATCTGTCTTGTAGCCATGGCACCAGCGACTCCCTCTGCGGACGATTCCCACCAGCAGCTGCTAGATCAACTCGACCTAACGCTCAAGCCAAGGCCCTTCCGCAATCCTCGCTGGAAGCCCTCCCAACGGCGAAACAAGAACATCAAACAGATCGTTGCAGAAGCAGCCCGCAAGGAAGCTTCAGTGATCGCAACACAGGATAATAGTGGCTCTTCTACACCAATGCCGCAAAGCTCTGCTATGGACACTAGGGCAGCCACACCTAAGCCTACGAATGGGACGAATACACATTCGAACATTTCACAAGCAGCTCAAAATCTGTCTGCTATGGTGCTCGAAAAGAATTTCCAAGCTTCATTATCCTCTGGGCCAATCGCCACCTACACCAATATCGAGTCGGCTCCGTCATTTCACCCAGCGCATCAAAAGCATTACTGCGACATCACTGGGCTGCCTGCTCCATACACAGATCCAAAGACTCGACTTCGATATCACAGCAAGGAGGTCTTCGACATTGTCAGAGGCCTGAACCAAGGAGGAGCGGAGAGATACCTCGAGGCTCGTGGAGCACACGCTGTTCTGAAATGAGGCAGCGAACGAGCGGAACATCTTTTTACAATGCACACTGGAAAGAAGCCGTTCGTAAGACTGCCGGCAGCGCTCGCAATTGCCAACGAGCTGTACATGAATGTACAGCCAACAAAGTCAAACCCCTTCCACCCGACTTGCCTCTTTCAACGCAAGCTTCAAGAAGGCGCTCCGGCTTAATTGTGACCAATTTTGTCTCCGCCAGGTTGACAATTTACCGATGAGCCCACGGAGAAGGAAGGGAGATCAGTTACAGCATCCATAGAACACTGCTGTCAAGGCGTTTTGATGACACAGCGGATGTCTCAGTCCTGCTGCTAGCAATACAACAACAGAGATATATCTCACAACTACTCGTGTATTGGGAGATGACAACATTTCCGGATCGTACACAGTGCAAGCCTTGTAGCATCCACCCGAACAAATTTGTGCTGGATGATACAGTTAGACAAAGTATGGCGTCCGTTTACTGAGATTGAAATTTGCAGATCAATGTAATGGAAACACGTAGCCTCACTAGCTTTCTGTTACCTCGGTAAGATACACGGCGCCGCAAACGTGTCTCGACTTTCCCTTACTTGGAGCTCACAAAGTCAATTGAACGACTCTAAACCTTCGACACACCTATCAATTGCTGGAATCGAGCTTGTGAGCCTAATCACTTCACGATGCCCACCATGTGGCTCTCAGATTCGCAAAGTGAGTTCCAGAAACCAGCTTGCGCCTGAGATTCCCCTTCTCGTTGAAAGCCTCGTGCATGGGGCTAACATCTATAACAGAAGTCGGAGTGGCCTTCTGCAGCGGTGGTAGGTATGAGGCAAGGTACCCGCCAGCGTACTCTACACATGTCTAATAGTACGGTTCAGGGGGCTTCTTTCTCATTGGGGGAGTGATCATGTTCTTCGATAGGGCCATGTAAGCTACACTCCAAATTTCTACTAGCTACGAAAGATGCTGACGTTTCTACAGGCTAGCAATGGGCAACGTATGCAGCCGTTGTTAGTAAACCTGCCGACTTTCCTGACGACTGAACGTGCAGATACTTTTCCTCGTTGGCCTCACCCTTATCATCGGCCTACAGAAAACAGCCATCTTCTTTGCACGGCGGCAGAAGCTGAAGGGCACAGCTGCTTTCGTGGCAGGTATCCTCCTGATATTGTTACGGTGGCCGCTGGTAGGCTTTCTGGTAGAGCTATATGGGATATTTGTGCTATTTGGGGACTTCTTTTCAACGATTGGTGGATTTGCTGGGAACATCCCTGTAGTGGGACCGTATATACAACGGGCATTGGACAGTGTAGGAGGTGGACCGAGGAACTCTGAGCTACCAGTATGAGCATCGGAGAAATGGGTGCGCCGTTAGGGTGGACTAGGACGTCCAGGAAGGAGGACAAGTCACAGCTTCGGTGGTGGACTCGAGGGCTTGCATATTACGCTATCGCAAGACGTCGGGCAATTCGGTGCCAGAACTTGAAGCAAGGTAGTCGGCAAGGGGCCGCGCAGGAGACTTTGAAACTGAAGACACAGAGCTCGTGAAGGGCGGCTGCTGAAGAGGCTTTCCCGTCTATTTGTATGGGACCCAGTCCTCAGGGGTGTATGCAAGTAAAGTACAGCGTCATAATGGCATTAGAGAGAACGAGTGTGCAGATGCCTAGTAGCCAACTTCAATCAAATAATCCGCGAGCTGCTCCACCGTCTTCGTCGCGTTTCCAGCAATCACGCCTGCGGGATAATGGGCGACCAGGATGGCCTGTTTCGTCTTGACAATACATATGCCTTCCTTGCCCTGTAGAGCAAATGGTAAGCGCGATCTCTCACCTCAACGAGAGTGTATGCGTACCTTCATTCCGTAGACACTCCTATCGTCCGTCTTTATCGTCATGTATTTCGTGCCAGCGATGTGAAAGCCGCTGCTTTGAATTTTCTTAATATCCCCAGTATCGCTGTATGAAGCAATGACCGCTTTTATCTCCTCTGGCTTGACCTGTGACCTAACAGTCAGCCTCTTCGTTCAGACCGGAGCCTCCTCAATCCCCCACTGCCTGAGACTCGAGCGCAGATGCTACTCCCCCGGCGAGGTATAAGACGACTGACGTACCTGGAAGTCTGCCGACGTAGCCCAAACGCTCGTTCCTTCAACATTGAAGATGGCCGCTTTGTCGACGTTCCCAGTCGCCACTAGACTAAGGCAACTGTCAGCCTACTCCAGTGTGGAGGGCATTATGGAGCGAAGAATACCTAGTGTCAACGTATGCTAATTTCCGTTAGAGTCCGCGATGGGAAAGGGAGAAGAGCATGGGAGTCACGGACCTTGCCACGACATGCTTGGTAGACTTGGGAAAGAGCCTTTCCTCGAGTGTTGTGCGGGCGAATACTTCTATGGTGGTAAGGTGGAAGGTTGTTTCTTGTTGATGCTTGGACTGTATGCAGACCAAGTAAAAAGTAGGTGTGATGCAGTGAAGGCAGGGGAAGATGCACGAGCACAAAGGTGGGGGGGGGGGATGGTTTAAAAAAAAATTCGGCCCCCACCGGAAATCGATGTGTGCATAGTTCTAGCGGAGAAAAGCCGGCGAAGTACGAGTACTTCTTTCACTTCCATCCTCTGTTCAGACTCAGGTTGTTAAGAGGCGAATTTCTACGAGAAAGCCTCAAATAGGCAAGCCATGATTCTTCATCCTTGAAAAGGACCATGCGGCCCTTCAATCTGGACACTGCCTACCCTGCTAGAGTAGTGAAATTCTGGCGGCACGTTCGTCCCAATGACCATGCTGTTGCGATAACAGGTATGCACAATGCCGTGCCCACCATGTTTCTAATTTCCTTTGGCCATTCATTCATTGCCTTCAATCTTTTGCTTTGCTTCTCTGCTGCCGCGGAGAGGAATGTCGCTTGGCTTTATATTCTTTCAGGCTTCCGGTCAGAGGAAGGAGCTCGGCCACATGATGCCTTGACTTGACAGAAACAGCAAGGCAACAAACAGCGAACTCTTGCCAACGACAGGCACGCAAAACAGAAAAAGGCCGGTTCTTTGACGTTGATCTATTGGATACGGCCACTCCTTTTTCAATCTCATCTCATCTCATCTCATGGCATGGCATGGGCTAGAGGCTCAACTTCGTACATATCAACTTCGCCTCAGCCTGTACCCTTGCAATGGGTGAGTTGGAGTGTTTCAGCTTGGGGCCGGCTGAGCCAATGCAATTTGCATGAATCCCGCTCTTTTCTCTTTTATCTTTTATCGCCTTGCCGACGGCCACCTCACCCTACTCCCCCCACCACTCCAGCACCAATGATCAAGCCCGAAATATGATTATTTAATGTTCCCAAAATTTGACGTGGCGGCCCAGTGGCATGCAAGTGGAGAAAGAAAGATCCGTCAACTTGTCCGAGGTCTTTAATCTTCGTCTTTTGGTCTTCATGCCACTCATGCTTGTCGTCTCCATCCCGCTCTACGTTTCATTCATTCATTCCATTCAATTCAATCTTTTGACTGCCGTTGACTGTATTGTCTACCCGTCTTCTCACCTCCCTCTTCACACTTACCCCTCTTCCTCTTCCTCTTCCTCTTTTTCAATCTTCTCTTCTCTTCGTACATATCTATCTCCACTTTTCTATTGGCCTGGTGCCAAAAAGGCGTTGCGCTTTGGCTTTTGAACAAGAATGTCCAAGGCTGGCCCTTTCACGAGATCACGATCAAAACGTACGAAACAGGTGGAGCTGGACGTGAGCAATCAGACCAACCAAAGCAACCATAATCCGGCAGCTTCCTGCCAAGAGTCTTTGCATTACACACAAGGCCCTTCGCAGCGCGCAGAGATTGGTCCCAGACTGCACTCCAATGAGATAGTCATTGGACTTGCGCTGGGTAGCCCAAGCCAGAATCCTCTGCCGCCATTACCTCCAGATGACCGCGATGTCGACATACCATACCTTTGCTCGCCAGAACCACCAAGCCTGCTTGGAACAGTGTGTGGGATCGGTGCTGGGGCGCCAGAGACCAAGCGAAAAGGGAGTAAATGGAAGTCTTTCGGTGGCTTGTTTGGGAGGAAACACTCGTCATCACAAAGCTCGGAAAATTCACCCTTCTATCAATTGGATCAGGCGCAGCACCAACGGCTGGCGAAGCAGCTTATCAATCAGGATCATCTGGAGACCAATGCCCTTCGTCGCAAGCGAGTCGACCCAGCGCAGTGGGTTCGAGATAACAAGGAACAATCGAGCTCGTCCCAGAGTGCGCCAAAGAGTGAAGGGGGTGGCTCACTGAGAAGGAATAGCTCGCGCAGGAAAGGTTTAAGAAGAAGAAAAGTTGAAGAGCTTTTGCCCGACATGCAAGATTTACATAATGCGCTCTCGGCACACGCAACAGCAGAAGCATGGATACCGCCACAGACGCTTCTGCGGCCGCTTGGAGGGTCCCTTCTACAGGTTGAGATACCGAACGTGGAATTGGAGCGCTATAGTGTGATGTTTGGGGATGTGCTAGATTCGAAGCCTCAATCGAAGCCTCCACCTTCACTATTGTCACGTAGAAAGGCTCAACTGGAAGAAATTCAACCCACCGCTTTCCCAACAGATACTGTCCATTCAATTGATATACCTCAACCAGCAAGCTGGCTTACCGAAGCCCAGGAGACTCCGACCGAGGAGCTGCCAAAGCCCCACCAACGAGCTGGTTCGACCTCTTCCAAATCGTCCACCAAATCTGCATCATTCTCGCTCTTTCCCCCATCTCCCAACCGCAGTGCAGCCAATAAATCACTGCCCAGACCCAGTCCGCTCAGTCGTTCAACAACAGCACCAAATACCACCCTTTCTCCACCACGGCCTACAATACACAAAAGCAAGTCTCAAGAACGAGACCACGTTTTTGTGATTGTCCACACCCCCACCGAACCCCCCTCAACACCCCCCTCGCAGGGTCGAATGCCCAGTTTCGGACCACCAGCTCCGTCCGCCAACTCCACGCAAGCAAGCTTCTTCGAATGTGAGGAATATCCAGGGTACACATTCGAAGAGGACCCAGTGATGCCTACTGCCAAAAGCGCAAAAGATGCATTCTTCCAGAGGGCATTTCCTGCTCGCAAGGACAGCATGAAAAAGATGCAGCAACCGGAATCGGAAGCTCGCCCTCGACATCACGTTCATGACTCAGTGAGCACGGTAGCTGCGGCGGCGGAAGTCTCAATCGCTAGACAAATTTCGATCTCTCGTCGACAGCGCCAGATGCTCGTTCCCATAGCGCAAGCTCGGCAACCAAGGCGACCTACATTAGTCAACTCGCGAAGTACTTCGGCCTTGAGGAAGTCGCATCACCCCACATTGTCGGATGTTTGAGCAAGGTGCTTGGTTCGTTGGAAAACGCTGCCAGGAGAAAGATCGCATCTTGAAATGTCGAGCGAGGGTGGAATTCTCAGGGAATATTTTAGCTTCGACGAGGAGAGATTCCAGACGTCTACGGAGGACGAGCCATTATGTGTTAGGATCTACATTACAGAATGTGCCTGCGGGACTCTTTTATTCTTTGTTTCAGCCTGCATAAGAGATTTGATGGCTGCGCCAGCTTATTCGTTCATCTTCTTTCTCTTCGAGGGACCATATGATTCAGTTCATGTAAATACCCCCTTTGACCAACACATTTAGAGACGAGATATCATCATGAGAAGCAAATCTGATGCAGAGTGCTTGCTATTTGTGTATGATTGCAACTGCAATACTACCGCTATGCTATGCTATGACCCCTCCCATCAATGCAACGCCATGCGTCTATATGCGTCGTCATAAAATTCATCAAACCCTCATGATCATCAAGTCTTGCTTTTTCCATATTCATCAACCATCGGCACGGCGGGCACTTCTACTCCCTCCACCCTCCATACCATCCCCACATACGAATCACTAACAACCAGTACATCTACCTTTCTCTCCACATTTTCCGATTTCAGCTTGACAATAGACCTCGACGTAGGCTTGTTCCCACTACCACGTATTTTCTCCACCGGAGGCCAATGGATCCGCTTCAACGCGAGGACCTCATCCTTGATTGAGTCGGCAACAACGAGGAAGAAGCCTTCAGATTGCGGCTTTGGATATCTGGGAGCGTAGATGCGGTAGTCAGGCTGTGTGGCTGCATTGAGACGAGCGACGCCGACCGTGAGGCCCAGGGCGTTGGTGCTCATGATGTTGATTTCGAGGTTGGGGAGGGTATCAACCGCTTTGTCGACTTGAGGCTGGAAGTCACGAGGAACGCCAAGCGATGTTAGGAGTTTGGTGAGGGCAGGCTGAGGGATGTCGTGGATTTGCGTCAACGATTGAGGTTGTGACCGCCCTTCTTGGGCTCGTTGACGTTCTTTGTCAGTATCAACGCCAGGGAGAAGTGCTAGAGGCCCATCATCTGGCCAACGTGCTGACTTGATGCACTGTAGTAATGTCATCATCTTGGTGCAGCTGGAGAGGTAGCCCAGCTCGGTGAGTACGTCGATCGAAGCCTGAACGATACGGATACTCTGGTCCAAGACCTGAATTTGGCAGAGTTAGCATACGTTCTGAGCGGGATACTAGACAGTGATTGAGTAAGGAGGTGGACTTTGGGGCCGCTGAATTATCTTGTAACCTGAACTGTGGCACCTTTGATGCATGATATACTTTGGAAGTGAGGACAACTTACTGAATTTTGGTCCCCAACGTAGTCGGAAATTGGGAGGTCGATGCGCGAGAAGTACGCCTGAAGAAGTAGAAATGCTTTGACATGAGGATCCCACATCGGTAGACCGAGAACATCAGCATTGAATGGCAAGTTCTTCGACAGTTCTGCGTTAATCAAATCTTCATTGTGACGGACAGGCAGTTCGTCGAACTCGGTGGCACCACACATCCAGGATAAGACATCCTCGAAGCTTGCGTCTCTCTTAGCATGCTTGATCAAGTGGCGAACAGTCTTGTGTGATAGGTAATAATAACTCATGATCTTGCCCAAGGGAGTTGAGTCGACGTCTCCATTCGAATGGAGGGCAATGCACCCTGATTCTGCCAGTTCGCCAAGGGATTTGTCCACCAGTTCGATCATAAAGTCATTTGCTAGCTGCTGCGCTGCGATGGTATTATGCTCTTCGGCCGATATTCCGAGACCATAGTAAGATGGGTTTTTATGTAGACGGCGGAAGAAGAACGTCCATGTCAGATAGTCCAGGGCGTCTTGCTTGGTACCAATAGTGCCCGCGGACGCTTCGGCTCCCAAATGATTATCGAGAACATTATGCAGGGACGATTCAACAGGGAAGCCAGTGTGAAGAAAGTGTTTGTAGAACGCTTTCTTAGCATCTTGGGTAAAGATCCGTGCAATGCCTGAGAATCTGGTCAGCTGTTCGGTATCGTAGACTTGACCACTTGGCTGGCTTGAACCCGCTGGAATGGTACAGTAGTGTGTTCTGTAACATACCGACTCGACGCGTTTTGCATATTTCCAACCAGAAAAAGCAGTACAAACATAGCTCAAGAGGAGGCTGATCTCATGATCTTCTGTTTTGCGCTATGCGAATGGCGCAATCATACGCTCAACAAGAATGTTGAATGGAAACTTTGTGGGACTCGAATCACGGAACACGAAGAAAACATGGGTAACATACCTGACGAATCAAATTGTGGCCGCCCTGCTCTCCCAAGCATCTGCAGAACGTCTGTCAAATCCTACACGGATCCCCGAGTCAGCATTGCTCTTTACGACCAAATAACTAACGACAAGATATGTCTCAAGCATTGCTGGTAAGCAAACAGGCTCGAAACAGCTCTTACAGTTCAGAAAATAGCATCAAACAGGGAAGAATCAGCCCAAGTACATACCATGTCTTTGTACCCTTCAATCTTAGCATCGAAAAACTGCGTGCCTTTCACGACCACTAGATGCGCAGGCAAATTGACTCCCCATGCGAGTGTACTCGTCGCAACCAGTATCTGAATCTTGTTGTTCGCAAAGAGCTCTTCCGAGAGCTGTCTATCAGCTTCGACAAGACCTGCATGATGGAGCCCAATGCCAAAGCTCAACGCTTCTCGCAGACTCTCGTCTTTGACGCGGGACAGATTGAGTTGGAGATTCTCCTCGGACATGCGTACGAAACGTCGAGGGTTATCTTCCATGCCACAGAGATTAATCAAATCCTTTGCTGTTAGGCGAGTCTGTCTCCGGGAAGCGACAAACACAATGACTGGCTTCTCAGGCGAGTGGGTCTTGATAGCAAGAAAGGTTGGCCTATTCATCGATTGCATAAGGGGACAGAAGCCTCTTTGCTCGGGAAAGCCATCGATGAATATTTCCAGCGGGACAGGACGGACAGAGTGGCGGAAGTTGAACAACCCTTCCTTGACACCAAGCCAATTGCCCAAGTCCATGGCGTTTGCACATGCAGTAGACATCCCAACAAGTCGGACCGAGCCTTTCGATTGGGATGCAATGTAGTTCATGCGAGAAACGATGATCTCCAGGATGGGTCCTCGATCACCTCCCAAAAGGTGAATTTCATCGATGACGACTAGGCTGACCTGCCGTACATAGCCTCTAGTCTGCCAGCTACGACTGATACCATCCCACTTCTCAGGCGTAGTGATGATGATATCAGCATCTCGAATAGTGCGAGTATCTGGCGTATTGTCACCAGTCAGCTCGACGAGCTTGAGCCCCATTTGACGTGTCAGGCGTTTACGCCAGTCTTGCACGCGCTCTCGTACCAGTGCTTTCATTGGGGCGATGTAGACCACCTTGGAGCCAGGCTTCTCCCGAAAAGCCCACCACATGGCCAGCTCTGCAGCTACCGTCTTGCCACTGCCTGTTGGGGAGCCTAGCAATACGTTGGCCGAAGTATGGTACAGAGTGTGGAAGATCTGCGTCTGCATGGGATTGAAGAATGGGAATCGCTGTCCGTAGATCTCTTCAAGCAAAGGGTTCTTCAAAGCAGCAACTGGTAGCGGCTGAAGATCTAATAAGTCCGTATGAACGCTCTCCGTATCAGGTCTGATAAGATGTTGGAAGGACACCGGGGTCACAGTCTCCGCACCAAGCCACCGGTCGGAGACCGCCCGAACGTAGATCTGGGTGGGCAAAGGATCCGAGAGTGGAATGGTGAAGTTAAGCTCATGGTAATCGTAGAGCTTCCTACGACTCAAGATGAAGTATTCGTGGTGGTAGATCTCGGAAGTCTCGGAATTCTCAACCCAAATCCAGTAAGACTCGGATGTGCCGTTATGTCTATCATTCCAACGAAAGTCAGCAGTAAGGTAAAGGTGGATCCGAAGGACGTCGCGATTTAGGGGCGCAATCTCAGCCTCAACAGTCAATGTTGGAAAGTTGTCAAGGAGCTTCGAAACAGTGACACCCATCTTGTTATTATGCACCAATTGCCCGATTTCTGCAGACTCCATATCCCGTAACGCTTCGATTGATGATACATTCGACTTCTCATCAAGATTCCTCAAGATAGCCTGGGGTAGATCGAATTGATGAAATGGATGCTGGAAGGGCCATATCTGCTTCTCGATAGATTTGCATAGAGAAAGTAGGATCAGACATTGATAGCCCCATCGTCTGTTCAGAGCTATCATGAAGAGTGCGCGACAGATCCTTGCAGCGTTTTGTGCCACATATGCGGAGTCAGACACGAGAGCGAAATCCTCTAGACGCGCCCGAGAGATGTAGGACTGCAGCAGAATGTTCGTCTTCGCAGACGGAACATCAATGCCCCCTGCCACTTCACAATGCGTTGACTCTTGTCTCAGCCTCGTCAGCTCCTTTGACTCGTTGTCGCGAGACTGAATGTTATCAAACTCGCCGCTCATGCTAATCATCTTCAGGACGTCTGCTTCAGAGGCTTTGGGGCTCATCATCGTATTGAAGATCTCAACACTTGTTTGTAAAACATAGAACTGGCTTGCAATCCTACCAACATCTTTGGCCCGCAGCTCCTCGGTAATCTCGTTGAAAATAATCATTTGACTTTGCTGCAAGACTCGGGCGGCATCGATTGCGAGCTTTCTTCTCCGCTGAACGAGCTGAGGATCATCCCGAATCTCAGCCCAGTCAATACCATACGTGAGCGGGTTGCGCTGCATGCGCACAAAGAGGTAGGAGTAGCCAACCCACTGTACTGCTTCGGGGATTGAGGTGACTGTGCCCAAAGCAATCTCCGCATTCAAGTTATCAACAAGCTTCCTGGAGAATTTGGACTCAATCGGCTGTTGTTGAGTCACAGCAGTGAGGTAATGATCCAGCTTATCGTATGTAGTACAGATGAAACCTATACCAGTAGCCTGGAATTGGGGCCTTCCAGCACGTCCAAATATTTGCAAAACATCCAATATGCCGAGATCTACGAATTTGCCCTCTTGAGAGCTGTATAGCTGAGTACCTTTGATAATGACAGCAGCGGCTGGAAGATTGACACCCCAGGCGAGCGTTGCTGTACAGCATAGGACGCTGATGTGCCCTTGGGCGAAAAGCTGCTCCGTCTTGTTCCTATCAGATCTTGGCATTCCAGCGTGGTGAGTACCAAAACCTTTGGGGACAAGCTCTCTTAGCTCTCGGCCCCTCGTACTCCTGAGATCTTTGATGGCATTGCTAAAGCCTTCCACTGCGGAGCAATCGAAGAGGTACTGACATTGTTGGTCTTGGGCCATTTGTATGAAAGTCCGCGCGGTATTGACAGTGTCTTTCCTCGAGTGTACAAAAACCATGATCTGATGGCCTTTTTCCAACATTTCCTTTACCTTTTCGAAGGTGGTCTGGTCGATGTTGTCTCGCGATGATTTGGTACCTGCCTTTCCTTTCACGCCAATGAAGTGTTGCTCAAGAGGGACGGGTCGGAAAGAAGAATCAAAGTAGAACAAACCTGCCATACGGTTCACTTTGAGGAAGTCTGCTACATCGATATAATTTGGTAGGGTTGCGGAGAGGCCAACGATTCTGATCAGGGATTGAGTGCTTTCTACCTGTCTTTCTGTCCGTGCTACCAAAGACTCGAGCACAGCACCGCGTTCGTCATGGAGCATGTGGACCTCGTCGATAATAAGGAGACGCACTTTTTGTACGAGCTCAGTGTCGCCAGTACTCTTGCGAGTAACCACATCCCACTTTTCAGGTGTAGTCACGATGATTTGCGTTTGCGTAACCTCTTTCTTTGTCAAATGCATATCTCCTGTGAATTCACGAACCTGAATGCCAAGCCACGCAAGACGTCTTCCCAATTTCTCTGTAATTTCGGCAGCCAAGGCCTTCATTGGAGCGACGTAGATGATTTTGAAGTCTTCGGAATTGACCACAAAATCCGAAGCGTCTGGTTCAGTGGCCGGGTCTGGACTGAGATTGTGGCCAATGGCGTTCAGGATTGCAAGCATGGCAGCATCTGTTTTACCAGCACCAGTGGGAGCGCAGATCAACATGTTCTCGCTTGTCCTGTACGCAACAGGATATACCAAGCTTTGCATGCGATTCAATGACTTGTAGCCTTTGAATGTTCTTTTACAGAGCCCGTCCATTTCGTAGATCTCGACAAGCTTCCTGCCGAGCCCCAGCTTCCCTACCTCTGCCGCAGGAATCGAGTACTCTTCGTACTTTTCATGCTCCGTCCTCACACTACCATTGGGTAGACCGTACTTCCGCCCTCCAGCAGCGAGCGTATTTGCCGCGCCATGAGCTTTATATACATGCGGATATTGGGGTCCATCACGATTCTGTGAAGGCGCTAGGTTAGATGTCTTGTGAGCCTGATCCTGGCGTTGCAATGCAAGCTCCCTTTGCTGTTGGGTTTGAAGGTGCTCGAGAACATCATTCGAGGCGCTCGCATTTTGGGCCTTGGGTGCCAATATCTCTTTGCGATGTGCTATAAGTTCAATGACCACGTCTAGATCATCATAACCTATTATATCAGCGAAAGACATTTGGAGCTCATCATCTTTCTTATCTGAAGCCAGCATAGCAGACAACTGTTGCTGCATTTCTTCTGGATCAAGTCCCGCTTGTCTGCCAGCCAAAGTAAAGCACTTGTCCGTTAGCCACTTTTGGCTATAGCCATAAGCCTCTGGCTTTAGATCGGATAGTGAATCCTCAACGCCATCCAGCATATCACTGCTGTAGTCATCCGCCTCGTTTTCGCTGAAGACGTTCCATAGATCATCAGAGCCACTGCCGCCGGTAAGATCTTCATCATCCACGACCATATTATGTCCATATGCTTGACTTTGGTCGTTTGGCTGATCCAAATTGAGCTCTGCGATGGCTTGACGCATCGCAGCGAGCTGGGATAACCATTGTGCTTCCGCGGTGTTAAGTGAGGGAGACATAATTATTTGAGACAGCTTGGATCAAGCTACTGAAAGAGGTACAAGGCAAGCTGTTTACAGTACAATTACCCTTATTCCAGGGTGCTGTTCGCCGAAGGCTGTCATTAAGAAGAAGAATCTACAGATCCGTGTTAACAGAAACTCAAAAAGTAAAGGCGAATATGACGGTCGTGACGGTATGACAGGGCTAGCGGCCGAAACCTTAAAACTCTATATCCTTGTGGCTTTCACTTCACGGTATTCTACCGACACCCATTCTTGTCATACGGTTGCCCCTATTTCTTCTCATTTTCGCCCATGATGAAGATCTTCTACATCGGTGTAAGCACAGCTAACTGCCGTCGAGGGCGCAAACGCTGATGCCTGTTCAGATACTCAAGAACGAGACCAAACCAGCTCACGAGCTATGCGTTGAGAAAGACCTGAGCAGCTACTCACGGTTCACGAGAGACAAGTGCGCCACCCAAGAAAATCGTAATCGATCGCCAGACGTTGACGGCTTACTTGCGCCCCAGTTACGGCCAATTCATGTCATTGTTCTCGAAGACAGTCGCTGAGCGGACGAAACCTGGCCAGAGACAAGACGTTGAAGAGAAATGTACGTCTCCACATGCGTCGTCCTCACAAGCTCTCCGAGCATCCCCCACCAGGAGGAATTCGAGACCCCATTCAACTCCCAGGCGCTGATACTCTGTTCTAGCCTACACATTCCACGCCTATGGCCGCACCGAAGGCGTCGCAGGTATTATAATCAGCGACCCTGACTACCCCGCGCTCGTCGCCCATCAACTCCTCTCCAAAGTCGTCGATGAATTCCTCTCCCGCTACCCCCGCACCGCCTTCGCAAACTCCAACCCCACACTCGCTTTCCCCCAGCTCAAAGAATACATCGAAAAGTATCAAGACCCGCAGCAAGCAGATAGTATCATGAAGATTCAGAAAGAGCTGGACGAGACGAAAATTGTTTTGCATAAGACTATTGAGAGCGTCTTGGAGCGGGGCGAGAAGATTGATAGTTTGGTGGAGAAGAGTGATGGGTTGAGTGCGCAGTCGAAGATGTTTTATAGTAAGGAACCGCTTCCTTGTGTTGTCCACGGAGTGGGTAGTGTGCTAATCTCGATCCTCTACAGAACAAGCAAAGCAACAGAATTCGTGCTGCGTAATCATGTAACACTACTTCGAGCATCTTGGGAGCGTGCGGGTTTGCAATATTGTCTTCAGGCTATTCATGAGTCTCGTCATAATTATGCCATTATTACAAATTGACTCGAGACTCCGCCTTTCTGACAGTGCCCTTTTATGGTTGATGCTTTGGACCGTGCCATCAATGGCGCCATCGTGATGGCTGTGCGTCGATTTTTCTAAGTTGAAACAACACTTTTGAGCGAAAAAGTCTGCTCTTTATATCCGGAAGAGCATGGAAAGTGCAAGAATCTGGCGATCGTACCATTCCAAGTATGCCAATTGACAAGAGACACGCTCAAAAGAGAAGCGATTCGATATCAGTGCAGCCGACATTGTGTCAAATTACGCTTGCGGGGTCATAAACAGGGACGATAGATGGGAACTGTCCTAAGCTAATCTGTAATCATGCTAAGTACTAGAGCGAGCTCGGTGGACATTTCATTAACAGCGGTCAAATCTGCGCAACACCCTGTTTCGCTCCATCATTAGTCACAAATGATTGGCGTTTGCCTTATCCGGAGTTCAGCATAATAACAAGCTAGATCAAAAAACATCATGTATCTCCTAAGCTGACGAAAGGGTATTTTTCGCGAAACATAATACAAGGATATATGCAATGTATCGTCCATTATATGCGATGAACCTCACAAAACGGGTCCAAAACAGATTGTGGATCAGCAAGATGTCGAACATCGCAAACACCCGTGGCCGCGCGAACAAGAAGGTAAGCCGAGTTTGCTCGCCACGGTGGAGCCTCCTGGCTGGTTCACGGATCAACGAAACGGTGGTCCTGGCAGCTGCCCAGTCCGCAGACAAAGGTCGCTTCTGGTCTCGAGGGATTGTTTCCAGAGGCTGCACTTGTCCAGCTGCTGGTCGACCAAAATCCTCGCTCACGTTCGAGCACGTTTGTGTTCGAGCAAAGATCTCGCGAACCACGGGGTAGACCCTGATTGGAATCCACCTATCGAAGGAAGTCATGTGTAGTCGAACCACTCCTACATCAGTCCTCTTCTTTGCTGATTATATTAATATCGAAGTCCTCCTCCATGGTCGCTTGTCTCCCAACAAGACAATTCATCCGATAAAGCACCTCACCCCCAGGCAGAGGATCCCTATGCACAACCAAATGCTTCATAAAATTCGCAATGCCCTCAAATTGCGGCGTGCCACCAGCCTCGGAGCAACAAAAGATGCACCCGAAAGTCGCTTTCGTCGGATCCCCGTTGGCAGACTCATTCAGCCTGATGTGGCTTTTAAACATGAACTCCCAACGAAACTGGATCCCTTGGACAAGCTTGAAGACTCTTATATCATACCCATTCTTCTTTTTATCGATTGGTACCAAACGGCCTTCAAATTTGCATTGCTTGCATTGCCAGTATTTTGCTGCACTGTACATGCCTCCTGGCCGCACCCGCTCCTCCATGGCCCTTGTCCTGTCACCAATCTGTTGTCGCCAAGCTCCCTTGCAAAACCCCGCGAAGTTATTTATTTCACTAGGTAGCAGATCCTTTGGGTCAATTACACTAAGAGATCTGTTCGACGCGAGGACCTCCCGTGCGACTGTTGGCACGCGGCTCATCGAGTCGAACGACCTTATCGATGGCGTAGCCTTGTGTGAGGTTGTCGGACTTGAGACCTTGCGTGAGTTCTGCGAATCATGGGAGACGTGAGATAAGGTCGGGCTCGGTGCACGGTAGGCTTCCCAGGCGTTGAATGCTGGGTGATCAGGCTCATATAATGAGGTATCTGTCGTACTTATTGAGGCGGTTGTTGACAGCCTTCTTGACTCACGCTCGGTCGCATCGGCAAGGTATTCGTCAATAAGAGGATTTTCTGGCGGGTTAACTACCGGTTCGACCTTGGTTCTTTTACCAATGCCAAAGAATCCTGGTTTAGTGGTTGTTATGGCCAGTGGCTTGTATTGATTGGCCTCCCTCCGGGTATTGCTGGCAATATCTGCGGACGTACGTGCTGAGAGAGATGACCCTGGTCCTAGCGATGGGGCGTATGGGGGTGTGAGAGGCCTGATGCTCGATGACATCGATTTGCTCGGTACATGACCAGTACCTTGCAATCTTTCTGGCGATACGTCTGAGCTGGAGACAGCCACGGAACTTGGTGACAGTGATTTGCTTGGTGGAAAGAAGAGTCCATTAGATACATCTGGAGAGGGGCCGAAATTCAAGGTCTTGAGAGAACTGGAGAGCATGTTTCCGACTTGGCTAGTGTCTTCGGGGGCAGTCGTAACACGGGTAACTGTATTTGTAGGGTTGGATGGTGGGGGCGTACTGTTGGAAATTGGACTTAGAGTAATCATGCGTTGTTGCAACTGCATGAGAGCCAGAACAGCTTGATCCTGACTCAAGTCGGCAACATCCTGCAAAGCAAAAAAGTCGACCGCACCATCTTGTTCCGAATGCGCCTTGAGATTGGCTACCACTTCTCCTTGTAGATGGACCGATATGTCCTTCAACGCATCTCCTGCTACCACTGCAATGAATTAGCCTTAGCGCCGATTGTACTGTTATGAAGGATAATATAGACATACGGTCACTACTGGCAGAGGTCTCCCCAAGCCGCTTCTGTATGCGTTCATAATGGGCTCGTACAGCTGATTGCCCTCGGAGTAGGGATGCTTCCAACTCTTGCGCCGATAGACTAGAATCCCTCTTCTCGACCTTGATCTGCTGGATCAAAGTGCAGGCTTCATGATACGCTGAGCAGATAGCAGTCACGCAATCGGAGACTGCCTGTCCTGACATACTTTAGTGCCACGATGTTCATTCCCCACTTGTCGCGCGGAAGCAGGGTACTGTAAGGCTGCAGATGCAGGGGTTGGAGCACGTGTTGCCGATCTCGATCTGGGCGACAAAAGTTCATGTGCGAGCATCAATTTCCCGTCGTAAAGAGAAACGAACGGCTGGCTGTCAAAGGTTGAGGGTTTCGAGGGGTTCGAGTTTGGCGCCTTTTGCGATATACTGTATGCGCAGAGTTGGGGTCCGTGACGCCAACGATAGGAAATGGATTGATTGGCCCAGGTCAAGGGCCCTGCAGCGCTCAAACAGCAAGCATGCAAGGTAATCGTCGCACCTGACTAAGCCAAGCTTAGTAGTGGCCACCCGAGTGTCGCGACTAGCCGAGTGACGCAAATCTTCAAAATATCACCCCCTAACTTACGAAAATCACTACCCCCCTTATAATGGATCAATCCTATTCAGTTATTAAGTTAAGGATAAATAATATTATAAACTTTATTAACGAAAATCCTAACGTCCTTATTATTTAGGTTATATACGATTTCGATATTCCCTTTAGGCGTCTATAGCGGCGGGTTTAAATAAACTACTCTAAAAAAATATTTACTCTTAATAATATAATCTTTACCCCGGCCTAGGAACTTATAATTATCGAGTTTATTAAGTTATATAATTTATTCGATATATTAATAAGACTGGGGGTACTCTAGGGGTATATAAATTTTATTTTTATAAAAAATAAATCCTAGAGAAGAGTTAATTAATACTAGCCGACTAGATTTATTAAAAGATATTCTAAACTATATAAATATAAATAAACGCCTTTTTTAGTAGATAAAAAGAATATTTATAAACCGGAGGATATATTAAGATACTTTAAATACTTCTAACGCGTATATTTTAAACTCGGGGTAATAAATAAAGATATATAGAATATAAATAAAATAGGCTTTAGAATTAGGGTTAGAAAAGACTACTAAATTATCTCTATATATATAACGAAATAACTATATATAAATAACTCTAATAATAGGGATTATATTACCGCCGCTAAATATATTAATAACGGGGGAATTTCTATAGTACCGTTTATTATTCTAAATAGAAAATTGATTTTATATAAATAGGCCGATAATAAATTATTAGAGGTTATTAAACTCGTTATTAATAACTCTAACTATTTAAATAACATTTTAGAACTCGTATAATTATATTATTTTAAAGAGTAAAATTATAAAATTTAAAAAAGTAAATAAAGGATTTTTATTATAAACGGATTCGGATTTTATTTAACGTAGGAATTCTTCTATTATACTATAAAGTATAATATTCGACTATTCTAGTTATCGGCCTATTCTATTTACTTTAATTAATTACTCGACGTCGGTTATTTTTAACTTTTTAAATACTATTACTAAAAAGCTCTTAATATATATATATATTAAACTAAACCTAGTTTATTTAAAGCGGATTTTCTAACTCTATTCTAGAAAATTCGGATAAATATATTTAAAAGAGTAACTATTACGTTAACCTAACGAGTAACTAGTTTTATCCTATATAATCCGCGCCGTATTTTAAATATATTATCGGAATATTAATAAAAAATAACCCGGTTAATAATACTAGAAGTTAATAAACTACTTTTTATTTAATATACCCTATATACTATTAAAGACCTAATTAAGTATAGTTGTATACTAGAGAAAAGTATTAAAAAATATAATTTTATTGAATATTTATTTATACCGATTCTTTAGTTCATAAAGGGTAGTATTATTATAGTATAATAATTATATTAATTAACCCTAGAGTTTAAAGATAATAATAGGGCGTGAATCGAGAAAACTATATATAAATCGTAATTTAATATAATTTACTAGAAGGGGGACTAGGTTACTATCGAGTATATAAAGTATATAAATATAAAGAGGGAGTTAAATAAACGAATAAAGACTACTCGGGCCGTTAAATAAACCTAAAAATAATTAATAAAAATCGATATCGTAGTTAGGAAAAAGTTTTAAAATATTAAATAAAACGCCTAGATCCGTTAGGATAAGGGAAATAAAGTTTATAGCTTTTTTTAGAATATTTAGCGTAAGCGTTAGTTAGCTAGTAATAAAAGTAGGAAATAAATAATATTTATACGTCACTCGGCTAGTCGCGACACTCGGGTGGCCACTACTAAGCTTGGCTTAGTCAGGTGCGACGATTACTCGTAACCTTTTACTAACAATACTTGTCAGAGGCACGATGAGTAGATCTCTAAAGGTTGTCACTCATTCATAGCCGTTGTGGGCACGTCGCCACTATTTGCATCAACCTTTGAGGCTCTCTGGAGGGAGCGATCTGGCCGTAGAACTATACTAGCCGACGTTATGAGCCGTTATTTGAATCTTAAAAGCGATGAGAAACGGGCATCTAACAGCGACCACCCTGCTTAAATTCGTGATTCTGCCTGAGGCGAGTGCCTTGTCGCGTGACATTCGTCTCAAAATTGATCTCATACACATTCCCTCCACCAAATCCAAGACTTTCAATTTGCGCTTCACTAAGTAACAGACCAAGTTGGATGTTATGTGCCAAACAGAAGAAACATGAGGACGCCAGGCGCCTCGCTAACACGCTCAAGTAGAGATGGTGGTACACTGAGCAATAGGTTCAGTCAGCAACATTTCCCTCTCTTCGTCCTTGACTCCCCTTGAGCGCCAGGATTTATCTCTTCCCCTATTCCAATACTTGGTGTAGGAAATCCCAGCCAGCTCCTTCTCTTATCACCAATGCCCACTCGAAAGCTGCCTCGTCCATCAGAAGCAGGCCCATCGAAATGGTCCCCCAGATTTCTCTCATACCCTGGAGTAGCAGCATTTGCCTGCGCGTGCTCCAAGTCTATCTTTTTCTGATTTTGTTCAACAATCTTCCTCCCGATAACGCGAAACATCTCTTCGATTCCTTCGCCAGTTGACGCAGAGATCTCGTGGCAACAGTCCCAGCCTATATCTTGACCCCAGAAACCGCTTGAACGCTTGCTGTGCCCATCAAGGCTTTGTACCCCACTCGAGCTGCCAGCAGTGATGGGCGGTGTTGAGATCTGTTCCGGGTATATATTCTTCGCAACATACTCGATACACCTTTCGAATGGTATTTCCCTCAGCCTTGGGTCTTGAGCGACTATATCGCTCTTGGTGCCAACGACGTGCAACACAACATCATCCCCAAGGTTCAGTTTCATCTCGGTCAACCATTCTCCCATCTCTTCGAAGCTTTGTTCGTCGGTTATGCTGTAGACAAGGAGGACAGCGCTGGCACCTCTGTAATACAGTCTTGATATAGCCCTGAACCTCTCTTGCCCTGCGGTGTCCCATAGCTGAAGGCGTACGGTCGTTCCGCTATCGACGTCCAGGACACGTTTCGTAAAGAAGGATGCTCCGACTGTAGATGCCACATTTGGGGGATTGAAGGTGCCTTTCACGTATCGATGGAGCAGAGAGGTTTTCCCGACACCTTTGGCAATCAGCAGTCCGCAAAGGACACGTCGAGTTGAGGGTCGTACCTTGAGCGCCGAGGACGCAGATTTTGGCTTCGAGGCTGTTAGACATCGATGCGAAATCTATGTTGGTAATAGAAATGGCTTCTTTGATTCATGGTATGATGAATCCTTCCCCGAGCTCCTCAATGACGGACATAGAGAGAAAGCGTGATGGAAAGGCCACTCGTATCAAAAATGAGAAGTGGTGATGTTCAGCGATCTGCTTTCGGTGAAAGGCACTCAGCCTCTCCGTTGCCGCGGTGCGCCATCATCTGACCATAATACGAGTAATTTCCCCATCGTCAGGCAATCTCTTGAAAAAGAAAAGACCATTGAGCATGGCATATTAGTACTGACTGATTTCTTTGCCTCGTGTCGTCTTGTCTCGTCTGGTATACGGTACTCATATACTTGATTTCTAGCTAGCCCTTGTTGCGAGTTACTCTTGGCTAGCAGTGCCCCACGTTGCCTAAGGTATCTCCCGCTCACTCACGACCCCGCGCATTCCCCGGGCCTTGTTTCGTCCTTTAGGCCGACCAATACGGTCTTCGGCAATTGGCATCCAAGTGTGCTCTTTTACTTTGTTGTTTGTCTTCTTGATCGTGTAGCATAAGAAATTTTTACTTCCCAATCCCGCTCTGTCTTTGTACTGAACCATTGGACACCATTGAACCCCTCACTCCCTCTTCCTACCCACCAAATGAATCACGACGAGCCGAATAAGCTGCCAAAGCAGCAGAAATGGAGTGGCGAAGAGGTGGCCAAACACAACAATGACAAGGACTGCTGGTTGTTTTCTCGAGTTCTCCCCCAACGGATATTACTGACAAGCATGTTATAGGGTCATCATCCATGGCAGAGCTTACGATGTCACCGAGTTCAAGGAGGAGCATCCAGGAGGGAAAAACATCATCCTTAAGTGGGCAGGCAAAGATGCGACAGAGACTTACGAGCCCATACATCCACCGGATACTCTTGACAAGTATGTTCGCACCTACGATACTTCCACCCCAGAAATTGAGAAATGTACAGATTCCTCGAGAAGTCAAAGCACATGGGGGAGGTAAACATGGACTCCGTTGAGCAAGAGAAAGAGTTTGATCCAGATGAGGAAGAACGCCAGGAGAGAATCAAACGCATGCCTATATTAGAGCAATGCTACAATCTTATGGACTTCGAGGCTGTGGCTCGTCGCGTGATGAAGAAGACTGCGTGGGCCTATTACTCGAGTGGAGCCGACGATGAGATAGTAAGTAAAGTCGCAGTGCTAATCCCTCTCATTCTGACGGAGTTACAGACGATGCGAGAAAACCACTCAGCATATCACAAAATATGGTTCCGGCCGCGGATATTGCACGATGTGGAGAAGATTGATCTTTCGACCACCATGCTAGGGACCAAAGTCGACATCCCATTCTACGTCACAGCCACTGCACTAGGTAAACTTGGAAACCCTGAGGGCGAGGTAATTTTGACCAGAGGCGCCAAGAAACACAATGTCATACAAATGATTCCTACTCTGGCTAGCTGCTCTTTCGATGAGATCGTTGATGCCAAAGAAGGTAACCAGGTTCAATGGCTCCAGCTGTATGTCAATAAAGACCGTGCTATCACGAAGCGTATCATTGAACATGCCGAAAAGCGTGGCTGCAAAGGTCTTTTTATCACCGTCGACGCTCCTCAGCTCGGTCGCCGTGAGAAGGATATGCGTAGTAAATTTTCTGACGTTGGCTCGAACGTTCAGGATACGGGTGGGGATAATGTCGACAGATCACAGGGCGCTGCTCGTGCAATTTCGTCTTTCATAGACCCGTCGCTCAGCTGGAAAGACATCCCATGGTTCTTGAGCGTAACAAAAATGCCGATCATTCTCAAGGGAGTACAGAGAGTCGAAGATGTAATTCGAGCTATTGAGGCTGGTGTTCAGGGTGTCGTCTTGTCGAATCATGGTGGCCGCCAGCTCGACTTTGCAAGGTCTGGTATCGAAGTCCTCTCTGAAGTCATGCCAGTCTTGCGTGAGCGCAACTGGCAAGATCGGATCGAAGTCTATGTTGACGGCGGTATTCGCCGAAGCACGGATATCATCAAAGCCCTTTGCCTTGGTGCTAAAGGCGTGGGTATCGGCAGGCCTTTCTTGTTCGCAATGAGCGCCTATGGATTGCCAGGAGTGGATAGAGCTATGCAATTGTTGAAGGATGAGATGGAAATGAATATGAGACTTATTGGATGTTCAACGGTGGATCAGCTGAACCCGACACTGGTCGATACGCGTGGCCTGAGCATGCATACGACAGGGGTGCCTTCAGACACCCTAGGCCAGAGCGTCTACGATCCACTTGTCAATCCTGGAGAGAAGGCGAGGCTATGATTCTGTTATGTGTATTCGCATCATGCTGAATATGTTGAGTTTGGTGTGATTATTTCGTCCTCTGTACGTATTGTATGGCCTCATAGGAGAGACAGTGGGACAGGAAGCGTGCATTTCAATTGCGAGGATTTCACCAAAGACAAAGACACAGCTCCTCGGTCTTACAGATTCCGTCCTTTCAGGGTTTTCAACCAAATACTTAGCCTTGTGTTGCTCAACATGGTCTTCAAAGCCGACATTTTCGGGGAGCATCTCCAGATGTTGTCCTATACCGGCTCAAGCAGAGTTCGAAACTTGGACATGCTTGCGCTTCGCCATGCAAGTATTGCAACTCTGGTGGTCCTCGAGCATAGTGTTCGGGCTTGGACGATGGCTTCATACTGTCAAGCCGCTATGTCCTCTCCTTTAATGCTGTGCATAGTGTACCCAACAGTGCTACATAGAATTAGTATCTTAGCTCATATTTCGACGACTTGCGGCGCATTGCCCAGCTTCCCCGTGGATCTATAGGTCAAAGCCGCATTGATCATGAGCGAGCCTCCACCATCTCCACCCCAAACTTTACTCCACAGTATTCCAAGCACACCGTACGCGGCCAATTTCACCATATCTAGCCAGGCCACCACAGCAACCAGATCTCTTATGGGGCCCTTCTCGCCCCGCCTGCACAATCTCTCATACAACTTTTGCGATTCGTCCCAGAAAGCGCTCTCCCGCCCATACCCAGCATGCACATGCCCAAATATGTGCACCTTTGGCTTCACTCGCCATACCTCCTTCAGCAAGTAGTCGCAGCCCAGTCCAGCAGGTAGATCCAGATGATGCCGTGGCGGCGTGTGAGTTATCAATACGTCCGTCTCGGGTGGTATTGTGCCTGACCACGCATCGTCGCTCCGACGATACTGAAAGGCAAAGTCCTCTCCTCCGCACTGTGGTATTTGCGGGGCTCCGTAAAAGTTCAATTGGCGATTCCCCTGGCTTGGGAAGGGGAGCCTGATGCTTGAATGCTGCAGGTACTGCACGTCTCCCCAGTGTAACCTCTTCCCCTCATCTGCTTTCGGTCTCGAGCGCGGGTCACAGTAAGAGTCGTGATTGCCTGCGATCGCTATTTTGTACTCATACGGTAGAGAAGAAAGCCAATCGATCTGGTCCTGGATCTCGGCGACCGTCCCGGCATTGGTCAGGTCTCCGGAATGGATGAGGACGTCTCCTGGTGGGAGAGATGTTGGTTTCTGAGTGTGCGTGTCTGATATACAGACGAGTCGGATCCGAGAGGAGGAAGGTGGCTTGGGTATCGCTGGGCCACGGAGCAGGAGGATGAAGCTGTAGAGAGTTTGGACAAGGTACTTGAGGGGTGAAGCAAGGATGCGGCAGGTTATGGCAGGAGGTTCGAAGGGAGACGATGGGGGCTCGAGGAAAGAAAAAACATTACGCCTGGCTGAACGATGTTGTCGATACTGCATTGCCCTTATGAGCTTAGCAATTCAAAAAACGGAAAAGGAGACCACCTTGTTTGGATTGTGCCCTTCCTTGCAGAAGTCAAGGCCCGTGTGCGCTGTTAAAAACTTAGGGTTGGAGACCCCTGTCACTTCGCTGTGGGGTGACGTCACATCCAATGCCAAGTCCGACGCGCTGCAGGGACCTTCAGCGGGCCTGGTTTACAAACAAATCATTATACCTACGAGCGAAGGCTCTCTTTCAGCACTACAGCCCATCATGGCTCCCCCTAAGAACGCGCTCCATGCTAATTTCGGTGTCGACTATGTGATCACTTATGGCTTCCATGACACGAGTAAGTAGCTCTGAGAATTCACCCAGTCTTAGCTAATAGCAAAACCCTTTACAGCAAAGGCTGAGGCATCAGCTAGCTTCCAAAATCTCGTCCAGGCACTCGCCCGAGTGGGCCTAGCAATCGAGGTCCGCAATGGCGAGAATTGCTCTCTCCTTGTCTTCGTCAAAGTCGGTACCCATGAGCGCTTAAATAATGCCGTCTACAGAGCTAGGTAAGAGAACACAGCTTCATGGGACATAGATCCGATGTTTACAGATATCACAGAGTCCGAGACTGGCTCTATGGAATCAGAGCAGCTCAGCCAGATCGGGAGACTCAGAACCTATTGACCAGCCAGCCATTGACCGAGGCAGAGCGTTACCGCGTAGTGTATCATATGATAACGAGCCCAAGAGAAGAAGGCGGCGCTGGAATTACCCCCAAACATGGCCATTGGAAAGATGTGGAGTCCATCTTCCCACTACACGATCACGCGTTCAATAAGGAGTGGATCAAGACATTGGCCACCATGACCTTCCTCAAGATCGAGGACCTTGATGACATCAGGAACCGCTTTGGAGAGAAGGTTGCCTACTATTTTGCGTTTACACAGTCCTACTTTGCTTTCTTGATCTTTCCTGCGGCTTTTGGTTTCTCCGCTTGGGTCTTGCTCGGTCACTTCTCCGCTATCTATGCTGTTGTCAATTGCCTATGGTCCGTCACATTCGTTGAATACTGGAAACGACAAGAGGTGGACTTGGCCGTACGCTGGGGCGTTAAGGGCGTCTCAGCCATTCAAGAGAAGCGCAGAGAGTTTCAGCATGAAAAGGAAGTCAAGGACCCGATTACTGGAGAGACTGTGCAAGTGTTCCCGGCGACCAAGAGACTTGGCAGACAGCTCCTTCAGCTGCCGTTTGCTATACTAGCATCCCTTGCATTGGGAACGATTATTGCGACCTGCTTTGGTATTGAGATCTTCCTGTCCGAGGTCTACAATGGACCATTCAAGAGCGTTCTAGTAAGTAGTCTGACTCGATCTAGAAATGCTCAAGGCCTGATGTATTACGCAGGTCTTCGTTCCGACGCTGCTGCTTACTGGATTGGTCCCAACGATCACGACCATATTGACCGAGATTGCGACTCGATTGAACGATTACGAAAACTGGGAGACTACCGATGCCTACGACTCTGCAATGACACAGAAGATCTTCATTCTCAACTTCATCACGTCTTATCTACCAATATTCCTTACTGCTTTCGTCTATGTTCCCTTCGGCAGACTGCTTGTACCATACCTAGACGTTTTCCAATTGACCGCCAGGCCCTTCGCGGAGAGCGAGAAGCAGCTTGCTATCCCCAAAGCCGGCTTTGTAATCAACCCGTCAAGACTTCGCAAACAGGTCATATACTTCACTGTCACTGCGCAGATTGTTAACTTTGCTATGGAGACCATTGTGCCTTACGTCAAACGCCGAGTATTCCACAAGTATCAGGAAGTCAAGACTGAGCGGGCAGTAAAGAAAGGAGGTGTTGCACTAAAAGCTGAAGACATTCTAGAAGAAGCCGACTTTCTTGCAAGGGTCCGAAGCGAGGCTGAACTCGATGTCTATGATGTAGGCACTGATCTCAGGGAAATGATTGTCCAATTCGGCTATTTGTCCCTCTTCTCGGTAGTCTGGCCTCTGACCGCAGTCTCGTTCCTGGTCAACAATTGGGTCGAACTTCGCTCGGATGCTGTCAAGATTTGCGTTGAGGTGCAGCGTCCAACACCATTCCGTGCTGACAGCATCGGTCCCTGGCTCGATAGCCTAGGGTTCCTCACATGGATGGGCAGCATCTCGAGCGCGGCCCTTGTCTACCTCTTCAGCAATGACGGACTCGGACCAGATGGTACTCCAGCGGATATCAAAGGATGGGCACTGCTCCTAACGATTTTCTTCTCGGAGCACATCTACCTCGCCGTTGGTCTTGCTGTTCGCCTAGCAATCTCAAAGATGGATTCACCTGGCATGCAGAAGGAGCGTGCCGAAAGATTCATGGTTCGCAAGCGCTATTTCCAGGAGTCTTTTGGTGAGGATGCCATGGAGCTTCCACCGCCGATAGATCGCGAGAATATTACGAGGGCCACATTGGAAGAAGAAGCTCGACAGAGTAGTATGAAGGCTACTGGCCCTCAAGATCATTTCTGGAATAGACAAAGAAGCTGGGAGGAATCCGCGCAGGTGGGAGCTGGACTCATTGAAAAGATGGCTCCAGCTGAGAGCAAAAAGAAGCTGTGAATTGACTAGCTGTGAAGAGTTATGAAGTGGGTCGGATCTGTTCGCATGCGCACCCGATGTACATTCCTGCACTAGCGAGACATTATTCTCAAGCACGTATTGGTCTCTGTATTCAGGATTTCTAGTCACTTAAGTCGTTGAGTATTGACTACAGAGATGTTGATTACCGAAGCAGAGATACTCAGTCTTCTTGGGGCTCCGAAGTTCTGCGAGCAATCTTGGGACAGTCGTCAGGCGAAGTGTTGCAGTCCTCATGCTGCAATTCAAGCACCTTTCTGATCAGCACCGGCTTCAAAGACTCTGCAGTGGTAGGTTGCAAGTCCCTATATGAAGAAAATCATGGTCAAGCATCGCAAAGCGCCTGGTGATCTTGCCATGAGCTGCGACAAGCATTCTCTCGTGACGAGTTGGCACGAGGCTATGTCCTGTACTCGTACACCTTACTTTACGTTTTTCTGCAAGCGACATTCTTGGTGAACCATAACGGAAGAGCTGACCGAAGCTATCTATCAGCCACCAAAGCTTTCCCTGAAAGCTAAGTAGATTATCCTGTCGACCACTCAAGCGGCTATTTGCTTATCTACTCTTGCTGGGCCTGTTCGTTCCATCAAAGCTAAAAATTTCTGACCGCAGCCCTTTCCAAGCAACATCAATTTCAGACCAATCCATCTCCCCAAACATCCCATTTCAGCAGGTCTTGACCCCTTCCCGAAGTCAATCCGAAATGCCCTCCCCAGCGCAAGCAACCACAGCGCGTCACCTCATCCTCTCCGGCGCAACACTCTTTCTCCGTTAGCTTCTCTGGGGTTCTTTCGTCCCCCAAGCAACCTATCCACGCCTTGCACTGGGTGCGCATATCCAATTAATGCTGAGCGCGATGGCAAGTATGACCATGGGATTAGTGCTAGCTGGAGACTACGTCGACCAGGGAAAGATGCAGGTGAATGTGTGGTATGGTGGGGGGCCAGGGGGTTGTTGCCTATCGTGAGTGCTGCTACTCTTTTGTTTCGGGTGAGATAGGTCAAGACGGGAGTCTATCATAGATCTGGCTCGGAGTATTCGAGGTCATTGGCGTGAGGATGTTGAATATTGTGTTGACGGATGGGAAGGTTTCCTGATGATGTCGGCAGCTCAGCAAGCGGGAATCACTGTCGGTGCTCTGTGGTGGCAGGCTGCGTTTGTGGACGGAGCACATATGCTCGGTATTTCGGCGTTCGTAGGTGCGTGGGTGGTATTGGTTTATGCGCTTGCTCAGGCGTTGAGGAAGAAGAAGGCTGGAAAGGTAGAGTGATGATTATTCAACGTCGAACACTATCTCGTTAGTCGTTGTGGACCTTTGTACGCATGGACGATATGAGGCAGAGTGCTGCGATCCATGAGGAAGTGGAGAAGTTCTGTCCCATTCTTTAGGTGCATGAGTATGGTCAGAGTTTAATCCCTGCGCTTCTGCGTTGTGTCCTTCGTGGGATACGTTTGAGGGTACCTAGGATTTTCACGATGTTTGCTCAAATGATGGTCTGCACAGGTAATCCTCAGTGTCTCTGGGATGATCCTAAAAAAAAGGACGTGGCCGTATTCTGTCCGAGTGAGGTTCTGTCCGAGTGGGGTGTCATCGTATATGAAATGTGACTCATTTACAACGCAAGGATTGCCGGGCCCATGGAAGCCTCATATTAGAACAAAGCAGTATTGTATTTTAAGCAACATGGACGAATGCCTATATTCTCATATTTGCTCTCGGTACGAGAATCCAGCTTGAGCTGGAAGAGTGATTGTCGTGGGTACGAATGGGACATGAGTTTGCCATTCCTCGACCTGTACTCCTGGCCATTGCCTTGTTCCTGCATGACCATCCGTTGAAGCCCGAAGTCATTTAGGCCATTTGCTTTGTCACTTCTCTATTCCTGGAACAACGTCTCGATATTAGAAGTCGATCGTGCAGCAAAAATACATTGAAATGCGAAAGACCAAGCTGGACCTGAAACCAAGGAAAAACAATCCAGATGCGAAGGTGTCTTTGACGTAGCACGGAGTTCCCTGCAGTGTATCATCGTATCATTGCGTAGCATGTTTGATGTATCCAAATCTTTCACATATATATCTCCTCTTTTCCCAGTCCAACCCTCATCTAACACTACCTCGAACAACATACACACAATGTACACTCTAGTCATCCTTACTCTCCTGAGCGCTGGCGCTCTCGCTCTCCCAGCCCCAACAAACTCTACCCTCTTCGCCCGAAGCAGCCATCCCAACGTCGGCTCCTACGAAGACCCTGACTGCAAAGTCCTCCAGGGCAAAAAAAAAGACGTGACTTTCGAAAAATGCGTCCCATTCTTCCCCACTACCCGCTGGGTGGGCATTAACTGGGGTGCTAACGGTTTTGAGTAAGTGATCCTGGAAATGATTGCTCAGGATCGAGAAAAAAATCCAGCTGACTGATCTCTACGTAGTGCGGCTCCAGGCTTGAATGTCTTTTCCGATACTGAATGCGTGAACTACGCTACTAAGACTATTAAGGCGCCGAATGCGTACTCGTATATCGGCAAGGGGGGTGCAAATACTTGTATTGTTTGGGAGAACCTTTCTGGAACTTGGGGCAGTGTGCGCCAGGCAGAAACTTAGGAGGTTGCGAGCGGATGGAATATTTTTGCTCTTGCGAGTTTGAATGCATTTGGTACTGTCGTTACAATGGGCGTTATCTGTCCTCAATGTTTGATATGGGGCGGTCGGTATAAGCGGTAGGTAATGTGCGTTAATTGGAGCCAAGTGTGCTTTTGAATAGCTGTTTGCGCCTCCGTGGAATGTTGCTATACGATGGATTTGGCGTCGTGAGGCATTCCCAAAATTCCCTCGCTATCAAGACGAATGAATATAATGATGAGCCTTTCTCAGATGTGAAGGAGCTGACATATAGAAAATTGGATGCTCACTTATTGAAGAGGAAAAGCACCTTCTGATTTTTGATTTCTGGAGTATTATCTAGGCCGAATCCAAGGCTGCCGAGCGTAAGCATATCCTTGTATGGTAGAGTCTGATCTCAGGATGTCGCCACTTTGCCCAAATTTGTATCTGAAGAGTATTTTTCGGCTCCTGAGCTACTATAAGGGATAGCTCAAACACCTTGTTTTGTGTCAAACGCGCCGTCTCTCTAGCTCCAAAGGAGGCACCTTGCGACTGAGTGGAAAGGTGCATGTCCAAGGGTAGGACCCAACCCCTTCAACAGAATCTGCCAGCACGAAAAGCGTTGCGGGTAACAATTTCGACATCTTGTAGCACCCTAGTTATCATAGAAGCATTCGCCAGCCAACGCCTCGCTATGCAGAGATCTCCACGCGGGACAAAGGATGCCATGCTATAGTGTACTCATACTCATTCGTCCATCTGCCATGCGTAATCCAGGTTCTTCAAATTCTCCTTCCGATTCCTGGCCGCAAAGTACTCCTTCTCGAATCCAATACCTCTATCTACTCCATCCCACCTATGCCCCGGCCGTATCCCATATCGATTTGGCGCTGCAGGGCCCTTATACAATGGTTTCCCACTAACACTCTTCCCAGCCTTTTTCTTCTCCAAAAATTCAGCAGCAGGATCATTCCACCGTTCCCGCTCCTTCAGTTCTTCGTTTAACTCGGCATCGTCCGCATACCGGGCCACAGGCATGAACTTCGCCTCCTCCAGCTTCTCTTTCCGTTTTGCCTTCTCCACACGCTGTACGTGTCCCTTCTGCGCCTCCAACTCAGCTGCAGCTTTCGCAGCTTCCTCTTCTGCTTTCTTTCTTGCCTCGGCCCGCTTCATCTGAACATTGATGATCCTCCCACTAGCATCTCTGTATATGGTCTCCTTCCCCCTCCCAGTATGTGCTTCTCCATCTTCTAGAAAGCGCCTCCGTTCCTCAGCCTTCTTCCGCATCAGCTGCGCAGTGACTTGGTCGGCTGTCTGCAACCCCGCATGGGCGCCTGATTCCATTTTCATGGCAGATTCGTCAATAGTGGGAGCGTCGTCGTCGGCTACAGCTCGTGCTGTAGATTCTGCAGCTGCGGAGGTGAGAATAGCGTCTGCAGCGGCTTGGTCGGAAGAAGAGGGGGTGGGGGCTCCCATGGTTTGCCAGGCGTTCTTTCTAGCTTTACGGAATTCGGCGCTATTGGCATTTACTATAGATTTCAGGTCAGTCAATGTACAGAATATGTAAACGCTGAACTCTGCGTCTCTCTCACCAGTCAGTGGCCCATCATCATCAGCGTTGCCCATGCTGTTGCGCTCCCATCCTAGCGTGTCGTCGTCCGCTACGACAAGTCCAGAAGAGGCGCCATTTTTCCTCTTGCGCTTCTTGGACTTCTTCTCTGGTTTTGGGTCTGCGTTGAGGTAATTCTTTGAGAGGTAGTCTGCGAGGGACATTGTGGTCGGAGGTGCTGATAGAGGGTACATATGTGAAAGTTCGATCAATTCAGTATCAAACAAAGTCTTGGCATGCAACGGTCGCGGCAACTGCACGCGCGTTTGCTAACGAATAAAAGACGCATGTCGCGACCGAGTCCGATACTGTTGGCTATGTGCAAGAACTTTGTTTGTTATGACACGTAGTGACGAAGCCGAATGGTGGTTCAACGCGGTCTACGCGGCAGTACAAGAAGTCCCTCATGGCAAGGTGACATCTTACGGTCAAATTGCGATGCTACTTGGAAAGCGTCAGTGACTCTGTATACTACTGCTTTTAAGTAATACGGCTGATACCCTTAAAGCAGAGCGTCCTCGGTCAGTGTTAATTTCAGTCTTGTTCATGATCTACAGAATTGATATAGCATGGCAGACAAGTCGGTGTCTGCTTGAAGCATCTTCCCAGCTTCTCACAAACTACTGACCACAACTTTCATGATGGAAATGTTCCCTGGCAGCGAATTATCAATTCAAAAGGAATTATATCGCCAAGGTTAGCACAGCACCCTGCTATTCCAATGTACTAGCTGATGAGTCTACTCAATTCACAGAGGTCCTGGGGGAGCAAGCCGACAGGCCATTGCACTCAGGGGAGAAGGAGTCACCGTCGGCACTGGTCATCTTGGGGAATTGAGTGTCGATCTCGCAACTTATGGCTGGTTCCCGAGCCGGTTACCTAGCGAAGAGGCTGAAGATAATGAGTCAGAGGGAGAAGAGGACAGTTGACACAAGGCTCTCGATGGGAAAATTACGACCAAATTGGGGACTTTGCCCGCAAAGACTGATTCTGGATTCTCAACCCGTGGAATTGGGGGAACAATTATATGACGGGACCAGGAAAAGTAGCTTCCTTGCCCCGCATAATCAATAGAATACTCTGCCGAACAATGGAGCCAGCAAGCATTCACGAGAAGCTGTTGAAGTTGCGAACGGGGGAAAATTCAAGGGTATCTAAAGCAATGTTTGTAGAAAATAGACAGAAAAGCCGGCATTGGGAACGTTGTTTGCTGCTTGGGAGTGATACAGCGATCTCGGTGAAGAGGATGGAGGAAAGGCTATGTGCTACGTCATTCTCAGGGTCCAAAGTGAAGCAGTCAAGCTGGAGCTTGGACAATGGAACTTGGAGAGTCTACTCGTATCAGGAACAAACAATACTTTAGTGATGATCAAACAAACGTCAATCGACAACCGACAACCTCCCAAATAGAGTCATTCATGACTCATTGGTCATTGGTTTCCGTGCTTATTCCCACTTGATGAGGGAGGCGCCCACTGGGCAGTGCCTCGTTGCGCATGTGGCCTTATCGTCCCCGCATCCGTATCAGTCACCACCCTGTGCACCCAAACATAAGGTAGCTCAAGCTCGGAGACATCAGGGAAGCTCCCCAAGCTTTGGCAATCCTGTTGAGCTGCTCGTTGTACAATAACAAGATTGCGGCGTCTCGTCTGCCTATCTGCTTTCATCCACCTAGCAGTCATCCGCATTCTTACTCATAAGCTCAAAGTCTCACTTGTTCCTTCCCTTTCTTTGTCCTGTGACTCAAACGCGTCTCACAATCGTTCTTCTGCACATAGCCACACATCATTGGCACTTTCCTCGTGTCTTCTTCCTCACATCCCTCTCCTATCACGCCATCCGTTCTTAGTACATACCACTTCTCCTACGCGCCTCTCCTCTACCTTTCTTACAACATCGAGCGCCTCGTCGCGCAATCAACACCATTTAGCCTTCTTACCAGCTTACCTGCACGTCTGTCTCATTCTTCGATCGACATACTCATTTCCCCTCCGTGTCTTACCCTAGGATATTGAGCACTCATGTCTTTGTCCGAGAGCGGCCTCAAGGATCTCGCCAAAGAGCGCAAGCTCGAACAAGACCACAAGCGCGAACTTGACCACAAGCACAAATGGTCGCTGGGGGAAGGGCCCATCACTCGTGGGCAAATGAGCAGGCGCCCTGCGAAGCCTTTCAATACTGGGTGAGTCGATATGGTTAATCACCGATGCGATTTGTCTAACTATGTCATATCTCTGTAGCTATAGCAAAGCCGTCAGACGCGAGGTCGAGTTCCAGCAAAAAAAGGCCGTCCACACCGCGAAGATGTCTCGCAAGCGCGACCCCGTCTTCGATACCGACACTTCTGCCTCTGATACGTCTGCCGAAGAAGATGTCAAGGAAGCCTCAGCGGCTCCAGAGCCCGACGCTGGATATACCTACTCCTTCGACGCGCCAAAGGGGCCTGGCAAAGGCAGCCAAATCCTTGGTATGGCTATTGCCAAGGCAGTGGAGAAGTTCGAGACCGAAGCCACTGAGAAGCTGGTCCATGAAGAGTACGAGGTCGTGGCCAAGGAGAAGGAGCATGAACATACTGGATATGCTGCAGATGAGGATGACTTCGAGCTGATCTGATGTTTAATATCTGCACGGTGGACCTTTTTGGCGATTGCGCTCTTGGCCGTACGTCTTTTCTTATTGAATTACAACGTGGTGTTGAGTGAAGGGGGGTGGCGTTGATGAGATGGACCAGCAATGGACGATGGGCATTGGTGCGGTCTTTGTCTTGTATTTCATGGTGTCAATGAGTTTCAAAGGGTTCTTATTTTTGGCAGCTTGTACGGATCACGACCGAACACTAGCCTTAGGGGGAACACTTGTTTCATAGCTTTATAATGCAAACTCATTATCATCCACAAGCATAGATGTTTTGAACTTGGAAATATTGACGGTGCGTGTACCAAAACCAGTCGAGCCAGCCAACATTTCACCAGGGCTACCCGGCTGCTGACTAAGCATTGTTTACTTTTGGTGCTTGTGCGAAAGCATTTCGGTTCTGGACCAACGTCAGCCATGGCTCGTCTGAACCAGATATCTCGCTCTAACGAGAGTCCTATGGATTTTGAATATACCGACAAAGGTCATGGCCCTGTAAGCAGCGGCTCTCCGTACACGACACTGGCAGCGACTCAAGGGAAATTCAAAACCTGGACTGGTCCGAAGCGTCAGTACAGTATCAATCTTGAGGCAGACATGGCAAAAGAACAGCCAGCTGATACTTTGGTCCCTCCAGCCTCTGCAAGCGTTCTAGGTTCTTCAACAAAGCCATCTCTACGTGGCTTCCGTGCAGGAGGAAATCAGACAGATCTCACCGCCTCCACACCAGCCAGCAAGCCCCAATTCCGCAACCCATCTTTCACCACCCCTCAGAGGAACATCGACATGGACTTCTCTTCAGGGGTCGACCAGTCTTCCCCAGCAAATGCTGACAGCGAGGACACTCCAGACCCACCACCAAGGAGCGTCCTTCCGAAATTCAACAGCGCAGTGGTACCATGGTTGGGCAGTAAATCAGAAGATCAGCCTCAGTCATTGATTTTCGTTCAGCATGCCCGCTCAGGGCGCAGTGGAACACGAAAATTGCAAAAAGGGGTTCTCTTACCACGAGGTGAAAAGCGCCGTCGACGAGACGTCGACAAAGACATCAGCCTGGCGCCACGGCGTTCAAGCGAAGACTCAGACTCCGAGGAACGCCCCCGCAGTAGCGAAGGCTCACAGCAGAAGCCTCCACCAGTTCAGCGATTAGCCTTCATACCCTCGGTCCTCACATTCATCGATGCGCATCCGAACCTACCTAGCACTCTCTCCTACTACGTCCAATTTTTCCTCAATTGCTTCTTCGCGTTCTGCCTGATGTATGTGCTCTACGGCGTATACTCAACCATCAGCAACGACATCGATGAGAAGGTCATGATGGAATCATCGGAGATATTTGCAGAGATGGCAGCCTGCGCGCACGAGTTCCAAGCGAATAGATGCGAGAGGTACACTCGCGTGCCAGCTATGGAGACAGTGTGCAACAATTGGGAGAAGTGCATGCAGCGGGATCCATACAAAGTAGGCAGGTCGAGGTTGAGTGCTGGCATGTTCGCGGAGATATTCAACAGCTTTATTGAGCCGATCTCCTTCAAGGCTATAGTAGTTCATCCTCGTTCCTATTCTCCACATCGAGTACATGCTAACAATGCTTTATAGATGGTAAGTGTATCGGTCATCGTAGGCTGCTTCGCAGTCAACAACCTTACGTTCGGCTTGTTGAGAGCAAAGCATGATCAGCATAATCCACCTCAACATACCCAGTATATGCATCCGCCACCACGTCAGCAGCAAATGGGATGGCCACCCGTGAATGAATACTATTACACGCCTTACCAGAACCATATCGGTGCGCCCGGAATGGGGCATGAGGGGTTTCAACCCGAAGGGCAATCGCCTACCAAGAGGCTTGGTTACCAGTGAAGTTCTGTGTATGATGATGGCGTTGGATGGCATTGGAAGGTTTACGATATGCATGAGCGACGTTTTCAATGTAGTAGGCCATTTCACATGCACTTGATTGTCATGATAGAGAGCAAAGCTATACATATAGGATATACCAAGTCATGCACAGTCACAACCTGACCAGTGGCAGGCTACGTCTCCTTGTATAAGACGAAGTTCCAATATCTCTGTAACATCACTTTGAAATTTGGTAAGGCTGCTGCTTACGGGTTCGAAAATGGCGTTCTTCAATACCTATATCGCAACACTCACACATTTGCTATGTTCACAAGCAAAACCGCATTCAGATGATCTCTGAGAAAATTGATGGACTCAACGATGGCAAACTCTTTGGTCAACAAGATTATGCACCTTATCGATGAGCGCGAGGACTTGGCATTCATTTTCTTTATATAGTATCCTCTGGGAGTAAGCCGAGGAACCAAGCCTTCGAACGAAGCCAACGCTTTTTCTATGCAAATTTCATTGGAAAAGCGCTTGGCCTTTGGTGCACATAAAAGGGAATTGTTGCATGCATTGTTAATTAAGATTCCCCCCTTATCTAAAAAGCACGAAGTCCTTTCATCTAACACACAGGACACAGCTCCAGACCTCGACGATCGACAAGCGAACAGCTCGATGCAGGCTCCACAATAGGCTCAACTGCAGAAAGGCTCCTCGAATCATACACAGGAAAGGAAAACATAACAACTTCAGCGCCCACGATCAATCCGAAGAGTTGCTCAATTCAGGAATCCAGGAGGACTCAACCGAAGAACGTACTTGGAAATTGAAAGCAGGTACAAGCACCGCTCGTAACCGCCTCGAAGAAAGGAATTGAAACATGTCGCTCTTGTGGGGAATTCGCAGTGCAATCGGAGCCTCCCTGAACTGCTAACGCCTGTAAAGATTACCCTCGCTATGCACCTTAATTTGACGATTCTTTCCTCATAGCTGCCGTCCACATGGAGAACTGCCCTCCACAGCCCGACCCATTGAGCGTCCTTCCCCTGACTGCAGTATTGTCGATGTGCTCAGGGAGTTCCCATGTTGCGTTGTCAACATCAGTGTTCGGCCCGAGCCCAAGCTGATATGTACCGTTGAATCCCCAGCCATAAGCTTGTCCTTTGTTGGTAATGAGGATAGTATGATTGGGTCCAGCTGAGGCGTATGTAGCTTTGCCATCAATGTCGGGAACCTCCGTAGGGACAATGACTATTCGTGAATCGCCTTTTTCGTCTTGGATAGTAGAGGTTCGTGGCACGGAGTCCATATCCAGTCCAACCTCTGCGCCATCAACTTTGCCCCATGCGAGTGCTTTGCCCTTTGCCGTGATAGCAATGGAATGGTGTTGACCGCCAGCAATGTGAGTGACGGTATCATTCTCCAGGTTCAAAGCCTTGATGAGAGACGGCGTGTGTACGGCGGAATTGTCGTCTCCTGCGCCTTCTTCTATTCCACAGGCTCCAAAGCTGTTCAGTCCCCAAGACCAGACTTGATGCTTCTGGTCAATGGCGAAGGAGTGGTCCAATCCGGTGTAGATGGCCAGGAACTTCTTGATTCTTGTGCGTAGCGGTTGGGGTTTGAGACAGGTCTTTTTGCTCTCCGAGCCCGTACGCTGTACGACATGGTATCCGAGCTGGTTCTGCTCCCCACCTCCCCAGATGTATACGGCGCCTTTGCTGTCCATGGCCATGGCGTGGTTCGCACCGCTGGTGATGTTGGTGATTTTGGTTAGGCCTGGCAAAAGAACTGGGGTCATCTCTTTCAAAGAATCTGAGCCTGGCAGGAAACCCAGAGGACCATCTGTTTTCTGTGAGTGTGTTAGTGTGAGTCCACAATCTAATAGAAACCGCGATCATGAAGTTGCTTACCCTGAACTGTCCCCATCCATATACTAGACCCTCATCCGTCAGAGCGAGCGTGTGGCTGTCACCAGCAGAGACTTTGACGAACGTAGTACCGTCTGGGAAACTCGAGGCGGGAATTGCGGTGGGAGTGCTCTCCAAGGGATTCAGGCCACTGTCTTCATCGTCACTGTCGACGCTCTTGTCATCATCATCGATACTCTTTAGACCTCCTGCCCATGTAGTTTCGCGTCCCAACGCCCCTACATCGTTCACCCCCCATGTGAGAATCTTGTTGTCGTGTGTCAGAGCAGCCATGTGCATTCCACCACATGCCACCTGAACCACGCCGACTTCTTTTTTCGATAGCAGAGGGTTAAGGCGTGGACGTTTCACATCAATGACGCCTTTTGCGGACCCTAGCCCAAGCTCTCCGGCTGAGCCCTCGCCAGCGACGAATACGTCGAGTATTTGGGTAGGTGCTTTGTTGATCTTGGGCTTGGCAGCTGGCTGTTTTGTTATGCGGGCTTTCTTTGCTGGTGGAGGTGGAGGAGGAGCTTCCTTGTCTTCGCTATCATCGTCGTCATTGTGGCGGCGCTTCTTAGAGGTCGTTGCAGGAATGTTCGCTTTGGTGGTGGGGTTTTGTGTAGGCTTCTTGGACGCTGTCAAGGCTTTGGTGGCTTTCTCTGCAGACATTTTGGCAGTTGCTCGAGATTTTAGTGTAGGCTTGGTGATGCCGTTCTTCTGTGTTGTTGCTGAAGCTTTGGTACCTTTTTCTTGAGACTTTTTGCCAGTAGTAGTCATCTTTTCGACTGCTTTTGCCTTGGTGTTTGGTTTCACTGCAGGCTTTTTGGATGCTGCTGGAGCTTTGGTAGCTTTCTCTGCAGTTTTTTTCGTCGTCGATTTTGGTTCAGGCTTTGTGTCGGCATTCTTGCGCGTTGTTGCGGGTGTTTTGGAAGCTTTGGAAGCTTTGCCTGCTGATGCAGAGCCCTTTGCAGGGGCTTTTACGGCCTTTGGGGCAGCTTTGGGTGCCATGGCGAGTTTGTGGTAATGTGTATGTAAGTGGGAATGTCTTGAGAAAATTATCCGATGATGTATTTCGAGGCGCGAATCCCTGCAAGACGTCATGTGATATCGCGCTTAGCGCCTTGGCACTCCGCAAACGTCGGCTTTGCAGGTGATGATATGTTCTCAGGGGCTCTACATATCTAATGACAAGAACCATTGTATAGATAGGCAGCCGCTTATCAGATAGCCTGCTTGAGCGGTCGTCCACAAATCGACAGAGAACGATGGCTGCCTGAGCAATAGCAGGCAGAGATGTCAAAACCAATGCCCCCATTTCTTCCCACTCTTAGTCAGGGTGATCCACCGTGAGTCATTTGCTGCCAGAAAGCAGCGCTCGTTGCCGATTTTCGTAGATACTCGGCACGGGGACTCTATGGAAAGAATGACCAGCTAGGCACATTAAATAGCCTTATCGGATGAAGCTGTTTTGGGGGCTGCGAAGGAAGAGATACAGACAGGCGTCAGTTTAGGCTTTGTACTTATTGCAATTCTCTATAAATGTATCTAATGCAGGATCTCCCTCAATTGGCCTCTAGATGCTCAGAGCAAACCACATTTAGAGCGGCAGGTGTTCCATAAGAATGTGTATCAGAAATCACCAAGGATTGTAAATGACGACGTTTGGACTCTGTACAGCCAAAGCTCCTCCTAGCGTATTCCTACGTATGGGCAAGAAGGAAATAGGGAGAGAAAGGCTGATTATTCATAGGGGAGGGGCTGCGGCATTTCGCCTACCAAAAAGAGCAACAGTTCTTCAATTGCGTCACTCTGGAAGACATACATGGTTGATAACAGCACGAATGTGAATGGTATCCATGATACGTATTCGTTAAGCAAACGTGCTCATCCCTCCAATTTCATTGAATCCTTGTAGCATGGGCCAAAAAAGGGAATTGTTGGTAGCGGAATCCTTCTTGATTTCCATTCATGCCGTTTGGCCAACAACATAGCCTATGAACCATTCTCGAATGGCTCAATAACGGTCGATCAGCTCCAAGCCGTTGCCAAAGCGCAAGGGACAGAGATCAGATTCGGAGACATCTTGATCATACGAAGCGGATATATGAACGCTTTCAACAAACTTTCAAAGGATCAAACAGCAGCGTACGCTTCAGTGGTCCCTCCTAAGCTGTCCGGCGTGGAGCAGACTGAACGAGTTTTGGAGTGGTTCTGGCACAATTTCTTCGCCGTTGCTGGAGACCAGCCAAGCTTTGAATGTTGGCGTCGGTTGGGTCGGACTGTCGTATACCACTAGAAAGCTAGCCACTTAAAAGGAATTCCACCTACACGAAGTCCTACTTAGTGGTTGGGGTATGCTCATCGGCGAGCTCTTCGATTTGCAGAAGCTTTCTGAGCATTGCAAGAAGTCAATCGATGGTCATTTTTCGCCTCTAGCGAATTCATGGAGGCGTTGCGAGGTGAGACTTCCTTCATTCCATCCATTTCAACCTTTGCTGACGTAACTAGTCCGCCAAACATCCTTGCCATATTCTGAAGATGTACCAAGTATTGAGGGCGGATGCGTTGTTTTGTACATATACAAGGTCGGGTATCTGTATGCTTCACGCTGTGTGTCAGGATTCCGAATTTACTGTGTTTACCAGCCAATCCATTCCCTCATTGATCCCACTACCATCAATCGCTGAACATGCCACAATACTCCAATTCCTGTCCCGCAGCTCTCCTAACCGTAGCGCTTCTGATATTTCACCCGCTCCTTTCGCCCCAGGCTGATCTTGTTTGTTTGCGAATACCAATAGTCCCGCGTCCCGTAGCTCGTCTTCGTTCAGCATCGCCGAAAGCTCCTCGGCAGCTGTATTCAATCGGTCTATATCGGTAGAATCGATCACGAATATGACGGCCGCTGTGTTTGCATAGTAACATCGCCAATATGGCCGTATGGAGGTCTGACCGCCCAGGTCCTAAAATTCCCAAGTCAGCGCCGAAACCAGTCGAGGAAGTTTCAGAGCTCATACCCAAACATTAAAGTTGAGATTCTTGTACTGTACTGATTCCACGTTGAAGCCAATAGTGGGTATTGTAGTGACGACTTCTCCAATCTAGAGACCCCGTCAACATGGTGGCCAAACTCTCCATGAACAGGCAGCAAGAACGAACCTTTAATCTGTATAATAGTGTAGTCTTCCCAGCGTTATCCTGCAGAGTGTGAGAAGCTTTCTAGCAGAGAATGGTTGGTGAAGATACCAATCCCAAGATCAAGATTCTGATCTCTTTCTTTGACCATATAAGGGAGAGGATTCGTGACACTGAGCCTCCCATATCGAAAGTGAGCTGCTGCCTGACGAAGCGCTCTTGGAGCTGATGGCAACGGCTGGCTCGATGAATGGTGAAGAAGGAACGGTGGGTAATATATTAGTTGGTTGTGCAAGATCTTTCCACCGACACTTGACCCCTCAGAAACGGCTTTACCAGGCATCCCCAGAACGGCGAAACAGCCAGGCCTAGAAGCGACAAGGGTGCCGCGCAAATCGTGTCTAGCTACCCGCCCGCGAAGCCCCCGCGTGGGGTCTGTTCGAAGAAAGCATGATTTGACCTCTAACTTATTTTGGCTGGCCGAGGGTACAGACAAGGCTATTGAATTTCGCCGCAACAGCCAGGTCAGCAGCTCCCCGAAGCTACTGAGACACCTTTGCAGCCACAAGAATGGTTGGCAAGAGATCTGGAAAGGCCCTCCTGCGGGAGGAGGGTAAGTGCTCTACATCGAGGCATAGAGACTTTAGAGGCTGATATGGATTCTTTTACCAGGTCTTGAGAGAACGGATAACAATATGGATCTCACAACCTGGCCTCAAGTCAACATGATTAACCAGAAAAATTACTATACGTGAGCCTCATTCCAACGATCATACCTTGCCAGCGTGTCTCGAATATGAGCACTTTCTGGCGTGCGAGCGGATACTTTATCCCTGTCGCAACAAATGCAGCCATGTAGAGGATAACAGGATGTTTCAGAGCTGACGGAAAGTGCAACCATAGAGAGTACCTCAAACGAGATGACCAGATCCTGCCTCTACGACTTTTACAAGAAGAGCGCCGAAATCGAATGACTGACAAGGCAAAAGACAGAGACCGGTATCTTGCGCAGACTAGCGTCAATGATGCCCCGCAAAGTGGTGCAGACATTGACATCAACGACGACGTCGACATGGAGGATCCTGGAGAGCTTCTGACAGGCCAGGATGCATTGGGCTCGAAAGTCATAGTCATACACCCCGGAAGCCAGAACCTGCGCATCGGCCTTGCGAGCGATGCGCTGGCGAAGACAGTACCTATGGTCATTGCGAGGAGATGGGACGTAAGCGAGTCAGAAGAAGATGGAAATGAACCAGCTCCAAAGAGACGAAAGACAGACGATGGCTCTGAAATGGAGCCGGAGAAGATGTTCGGCGAGGAGGCATGTCTCTATTGCTTTCAGTCAGCGTTCATCACTAACGCATGTGCAGTTCACCAGCCAGTACGCCAAGATGTGTGCTGATTTGAAGGTCCATATGCGCAGCAACAAGCGCAGAGTCTTGCCCAACTCGAAGGAATTGATAGTCAACTACAATAAGAGGGCGCCACCAGAAACGATCTCGGAACATAATGATCCGATGCGAATAGATTGGACAGAAATTCCACCAAACTCTAAAGATGCCCCGGGGTACTTTACTGGGAATGAAGCTCTGAGAATTCCAGACGGGTCAAATCCAAGATACAAGCTCTTCTGGCCGTTACGTTGTGGCTGGTATAACGAGGTTGAGTATCACGAGAAAAAAGATCTTTACAATGATATAGCAACAATCATCGAAGACGCCATAAAATCGCAGCTGAATCTACGCCGCAAGGAGGGTTGGGCCTCATATGGATGTGTTTTCGTGGTACCTGACTTGTATGAGCGGCAATACATTTCTCAGTCTTTAGAGATGCTCATGCGTGACCTTGGCTTTGGGAAAGTCTGTTTCATTCAAGAAAGCCTTGCTGCAACGTTCGGCGCGGGCTATACAGTCGGCTGCGTTGTTGATATTGGGGCCCAAAAAACTTCGATATGCTGCGTTGAAGAGGGTATGTGTGTTGAGAATTCTCGAATCAACCTCAAGTATGGTGGAGCAGACGTTACAGAAACGTTCATGAGGATGATGTTGCATGATCACTTCCCGTACGAGGACATCAACTTGAAACGACGATATGACTTCTTGCTTGCCGAGGAGCTCAAGTCAAAGTTTTGCACGATGAACGAAGGAGACATCAGCCCCCAGCTATTTGACTTTCATCTCAGAGCTTCTGGGCAAGACACGAGAAAGTACACCTTTAAAACATACGACGAGGTCCTGCTGGCGCCACAAGGCTACTTTCAACCCACGATCTTTGATCACTCATTGAAGCTCAAGGGTCGACACACACTTGTTGATCGGTCTTACGACATATACGAAGGCGGGCCAAATGACCCCGTTTCCTCTGCACAATCTGCGGTGATATCGCTTATAAGTCCTCTGGCGCCAGCCCCTGCGCAAACCAACGGCGAATCCACGAATGGAAATGCAGCCCCAGCCGTAACCAAACAGACGTCGAATCTATTCCAGAAGGTCAATGACTCCGATCGCATTACTCCTTCTGCAGTCGGGTCGCCAGCGCCTGAAGACGACGACAATCCTGTACTTGTCGGTGACGCAAGCACAGCACCGAACGTCCTTGCAACTTCGATACGAGATGACGTGCTTCCAGTGATCTCACTAGACACTGCCATATTGACTTCCATTGCCCACGGAGCCCGTGGCGATGAGCGTAGAACAAGGGATTTTCTCATGAGCGTCATGGTCATAGGGGGAGGCGCTCAGATCCCAGGCTTCTACTCGTTCTTGGAGGAGAGATTGAAGGAATTGAGACCAGGGTTTGTAAAGGATATCACAATTGGGATACCACCGAGGGAGTTGGATCCCCAAGGGGTTATCTGGAAAGGTGGTAGCGTCTTCGGTAAGCTGAGAGGCACTAATGATAGCTGGATTGGCAGGATCGAATATGACAGGTTAGGTGCGAGGCTGTTAGCTTATAAGTGCATGTGGGCTTGGTAATTGTAGTCTACAGTATCTTGCTACCTCCCATTGTAGACCAGGTAGAGTAATCCGGGCCCTAATCTACTGAAGTACTTAGACCCCCTACTTTCCTCAATCTTACAAACTTCTTCCTCATCATCAACACACTACCGTCCTGATTTGTGAGGATGCCTTGCTACTCCCATAGCATGCACAAACGATACTGACGCTAGTACTCGCTTGGTTGACTAGTTTGCGATGCGCCAATCCGCCAAAGTATAGCCTCGCAAAAACGTTTCGCCGGACTGCCAAAAGTAAGACCACCAAAAGAGCCCAGAACGGTATTTTGGCCCCTGTATAAGACAGCGATTATCGCATTAACAAGACTTCTCATACTAAAAAAGCTCCCACTACCCTGACAGGCCTGCCTCTTCGCTAGAAATAGTATGGTATGCTGCAGCTGGTTGAGTGCGCGCCTTAACAAGCTCATGAAGCTAACCGTTTATAGATCAACGAGCTCGCTCGTCTGAGTCAGTCGGCCGTGTGCAACCACTGTAGCTTTTTGCCCAAAACAACAAGGTATGCCGCAGCCTGTGATATGCGCCTCATAGAGCTTGTAAAGCTGATCAATGGCAGACCAACAAACTGTCTTATCAGCGCCGACTTCAAGTCAAATTCTCGGCGCGGTCTCCAACGAACGTGCTGCACCTCAAGTAGCTACACAGCAACGTTGTAGCCCTGCTATCTCAGCCAACATTGATTCTCAAACTACTCCAGAACATCACACTTTCCTTGCAGCGCTACCCTCTGCGTCAATTCCAGATCGGCCTATCTACTTGAGTTCCAACACACCCGTTGCATCTCAAGTACCCGCACAGCAGCTCCATAGTCCACCTGTCCCCAACAACCTTATTCTTGAGCTTACCTCAGGACATCGAGTTCAACTTGCAGCGGCACCCCGTGACGAAGTTCGCGACAAGGAGCTTGTAGCAGACCTTCGTGAAAAAGAACTTGCAAAAGGTACATCCGACGAAGAGGTCGAACCCGATCTCTCTGACGGGGAACTCGAAGCAGAGCTCCCTAACATATTTTGTCGATACTACACCTCCCACAGACTGCCTGCTCAGCCAAACTAATCAAACCGCACTTGCATCGCTCTGATCTGATAGGGAGACTTGAATATGGCTGTTCAAGCAGCTCGTCCCGCGAGCTACCACCAGGACTACATAGCTCGTATACGATATGAAAACACTCTGCCCCCACCTCCAGGAGCTCCTAAGCTCTTAAATATTCCTACAGCAGGAATGAAACACTTTACTTCAGCAGCGTTCTCCTCACGCCTTGCACGTGAACAGCCTCTGAACATTGAGGCCGACGCTGAGCTTGGTATGCCCATTGATCTTGTGGGAATGCCAGGCATCTTCGATGGTGATGAAAGCTGTAAGTTCAACTCACATATGCAAATTTTACAGTTTGACTGACTTGTTTCATGCAGCCATTCAAGCTCCTTTAGCGATTCCTCCTATGCACCCGAAAGATAAGAGCCTACTTCGTCCCCTCTCTGAGCTCGGCAAGCCTGCGCACGCCACTGGTGGCTACAGCTTCTTACGTCGAACTGAATATATCTCTTCTGAGCAAAAAGCCCGCGCTGAGGCCAATGCCCATGCTGCCAAAGCTGCGGCCAAGTCTCCTGCGGCGTCCAAAGCCCGGAAGCCCAGCGATGTGTCGAGGGAGGACCCTCTTGCCATGCTTCGTGCGATTATCAAGGGTTTCGACCTCGCAAATCACCTCGATGCATACACCGGCCCAGATAACACCACTAACATCAAAGGCTCAATTCCTACTGTAGCAGAGAAAGAGGCTTGGAACCGTCCCAAGCATCCCTCAAAGACGGATGTTAGGCTGCTGGACACCTACCAGCTTGTGCCTGATCTCGAGGCTATTCCCGACTCGGGAGCATACGTGGTCACCAAGTTCGCTGGAAACCCTACCGCATCAACTGAAGCCTGCGATAGCCGCATGGATATGGGCGTTATAAACATGCGCGAGAACCAAGGTGCCTATGACTACGAATTCTTCCTTCCCGTTGATGAGGCTCAAATGGACAAATTCAGGAGGAGATTTGATGTCAATAATCCCGGGAAAGATGATCCAGCTTTATATACTCACAGTGATGATGGTGGGCCGACTTTCAGATTCGAACATCTCCGTACCTACGAGGCCGCCCGTAGGATCGATCAGCCCCACCAGCAGTACAAAGAGATTGCTTTGGCTCTCCATGACGCTGAACCCGACGCATATTCTCAAGAAACAGGAGCATACTACTATCCAATAGTGAGCAAGATACAGCTCAAACCTCGTCGCAAGAAGAACCTCGCCCAAATGGGCTTGGCAAGTCAAGTCGCTGAGGGCGAGCCTCGCGATTTTGACTGGATGAACCTCAATATTACTGAGCCAGACGAGGTCGAGCTGGCTCAGCGTACGGCACATCGTGAAGCAGTGGAATCTGCAGACGTCGACCCATGAAAGCAATGTCCGTCTAGTCACGAACCACATTAGAGAATTGAGGTGAAGGATTCTACGAAAGGGTTTGAAAATGATCATCAGCCAACCCGACAGACTCTTTGGGCTCAAAGAGGATCTGGAAGAATAGAGGGCCATAGTGATGTTACAAACGGTGACTTCTACAGGATGGATAGTAGTCGCAGCAAAAGGAGGGCTTGAGCGGATGCATGCGAACGATTGTATAATAACCTTTTTCCCTATGATGGTAGCGAGCATTGCAAGGGGTTCCTGGTAAATACCAATTCAGCGATTCGGGGAGTACGTCTTTGGTTGTTCGAGTTCGAACGGCTGTGAACCCGACATTAGGGATGATGCTTGTGTTGTGGCCATGTAATGGTCAACTAAATTAGATGTGTAACCTAAGCCTACTGGTTTGATATGTCTGGTGCAGCTCACTTGCCACTGGAGCAAGCCTTGTAGAACGCACAATCACTAAGACCTAAGCTCCTCACGCTTCACCCATTCCTAGACCACGGTAGATCGCCTTTCTCCCCTAGGTAAGCTAGATATATCACAACCATAACAAGTGGACCTATTCTTACAAAAATGGCGCAGATCAGGGCGTTCTCTTGCGAGTGCAGCGCTCTCGCTAGGTGTAGACTTCACCCGCCTATGTTGAAAAGAATTTCAAGCACCTCTCAAACACTGCTGGTAGAGGCATCGAATCGAAAACGCGCTTCCGTGATTATCCGTAAGAAGCAAGATAGCACACCCTTACAACAAGAGCAATGGCGGACCATCGATCTCCTAGCCAGGGCGAAGGCTCCAATGGTGGGCAGATGGACGTGAGCCAGCATCCTGGCACGCCAGATGAGAATACAGCTATGGAAGGCCAGGATCTGATACCTATGCCCACGAGAACACTCCGAGATCTCGTCCACCCGCCGCGTGACCTTGCTTCGATGCGCCAGCGTCTCTTCGAGGTCAATGATAAGATAGAGCTTCAAGTCGACGAGTTCGAGCGTTATTGGCCATACATCGACAATGTCTGGGTTAGACAGCACAAAGCCGGTACGGACAAGACTGGGAGGGTGATTACAGACTACTACGCCTGTCGATTGCAGCGGCCAACCTACACGCCGAAGGCTGATACGCCAAGGAGGGAAGGACAACCGACTCGCAAGAAGCAGATTCGCGAAGGTGGAACATGTCAGATGAGGTTGAAGACTATTCGCTACGAGGGAGGCTACTCTGGATACACTATTGTCAGAGTCGGAGACGACACTCAGCACACCCACGACTTGGACCACATAGACAAGATTAAAAGGACCAGCGTGTTGATGGAGGTCGCTAGATCTGAGGTGATGAAGGGCTTTATGCCCGCATCGGTTTTTACAGTCATGAACGAGGATAAGGAGAAAATAGAAGCAGCTGGAGGGCGGTACCTAAATCGCAACGATGTTCGCAATGCATCGCAACACTGGCGCCAGATACATAAAGAAGAGCTGCAGGTACATGCCGGGTACAAGTACGACCACGGGAATGGCATTGTCAAGCATGACGGGGCAACTCCTTTGACTCAAGCCAATCTCGATGCACAAATGGTTGACCCAGCTCTCACCAACATGGCTCCACTACCGCATGGAACCCTGCGATTTCCTGAAAAATCTCGCCCGTTCCTTGACCACTATTTACCACCCAAGGATGCTCCGATCAATGAGATGGGCTTCCCACACGTTACTCTGACGTACGCTACATCTATGGACTCTTCATTGACCCTTGCCCCAGGCATGCAGACCATACTTTCCGGCCCCGAAACCAAAGCCATGACACACTATCTTCGCTCAAAGCACGACGCGATCATCATCGGTGTTGGTACAGCTACTGCAGATGATCCAGGACTCAACTGCCGCTTGGAAGGTGTTGGTGGATTTGGTGGGCTAGGTTGGGATGGCCAACCTCGACCAGTCATCATTGACCCCGGAGCGAGGTGGATGATAACCCCGCAGTCCAGGGTGTTGCAGACTGTACAAGCCGGCAAAGGGAGGGGACCTTGGGTCATCATGGCACCAGGGTTCGCTATGGACCCGATGAGACTTGAGATGCTCAAATTCTACGGTGGCAAGTATCTCGGACTCACTGAATTTGACAAGAAGTGGCGTTTGCGCTGGGAGGCGATCCTGAAGGCTCTTGTGGCTGAGGGTATCAAGAGCGTGATGATTGAAGGAGGAGGCATGGTCATTAATGATCTATTGCAGCCCGAAAATGCCAACTTCATCAGCTCTGTCGTCGTTACGGTTGCGCCCACGTATCTCGGGAAGGGAGGCGTTGGGGTCTGCCCTCTCCCAAGGCATGATCATACAGGAAGACCACAGCCGGCGGTGAGATTCCAAGATGTGAAGTGGCAGCCTATGGGCGAAGATGTTGTAATGTGTGGAAAGCTACCAGGTAGTCCAGTACCACCTCAGGCACCGGTAGCTATGATGGCTTGCACTAGCTATGGCACTCCGGCAGCTTAAGTTTCTTCGAGATACCAAGTATTGTTTGCATGTACTTCGACCTTCAGGTTCACCTTGTAATCTACACTTAAGCCGAGCAATCGACAGCAATACATCCTGATCACAAATTTCTGCTCTTCTTTGCTTAGAAAGCTTCTTATCTCGTAGTACTCAAATCCATGCATTTCACCGTTCCTGTCATTTTCTCAACCACACAGTATTATTTCTCAGCATTTCGGTTCTCCTTTTCCGCCTTTCCTCACTTCGCACTGGCTAAATTCCTCTTTCGCTTTTTTTGTCACTGCCTTCACTGTACTCAATTTTTATCTTCTTGCCGAAGGGGACGGATTCCCCCAGCCCTCAAGCCCTTTGTTCTCTCCTTTTCATGCTCATCAAATCATAAAACTAGCGCGTAAAGATTCAACCAACTGAGCCATGGTGATACCTTCCTATTCCATGTGCATTAGGAGCGCTTCGAGAGGCTTCTCATCTCCGCTCTCCTTGGGTTACAAAACTAATCTCAATTTGACGACGGTGGACACCAAATAGCCAAACCTCGCATTGACGCTCAAACATGGCATTCCCAGTCCTCCAATGTAAATCTCCCAAGATACTAAGCCTCAGCTCATGCTCGCTGTCTCGCTTGTGGGCCGTGATTTCCTCCTACAAGAAAAAAGCCCCCAAGCGACTGCCATATAGGAGACAAGCTAACTATTTCTCAGTCAACCATTGCTTTATGTCTTTTCAACAATTTTTTTGAAGCCAACATTCATCCACATTCTATCCAACTATCCATCAGACTCAATACAGACTGTCTTCTCTTCTTTCATCCCCTTTAGATTTCTACAGTATGTTTTGCCTTGGGTCTTGTAAAGGATCAGACGCTGACAACGAGCCAGCCCGTAACAATTTAACAGATCCCCAATCTCGAGACCTGGTCATAATATTCTACCTGCTCAGCTTAGCTGTGCTACACACTGACTTGCATTACTCAATCTCCATCCGGTACCAAGCCATCATGTCCACGTTCCCACAAGTCATCTGGGTCGACAAGAAGAAGTTCGTGGAGTTCAACGGATCCAAGATTCGGGCGAGAGATTTCCCAACTAAATTCGTCAACGAGCTGGTAAGAGAAGCACAAAAGATCTTGAAAGATAGACTCCTCAGAATGCGGTACCTACCCAACATACCCTTCTACAAGATCCGTGACGACAAGGACATAGACAACCTCAACCTGGAGCCTGGATACTCATTTGCGAGCCACGAACGCAATCCAGAGAGTGTTCTGCCGAAGATGGAGATTAGGCTGAGAAGAGATTTGCCAGATAAGTTGACACCCGAGCAGGGAGAGACGTATCTCAAGGCGGTCGATGATTTCCTGGAGCTCATCCTCCTCGCCTGCGTTGGTATGGGTGGCCCAACATGCGGCGGTCTAGACATCGCCAGCTTGAAGATCGCCAACGGCAATGATGGCAGTCCTCGCTCCATCATCATCCACAATTGCCAGGTGACCCTCATTAGGACCGACACAAACCACGAGCTGATTGCTCGCCCTTTAAACAGTAAATTGGGCACCCTGATTGTAGTGTATATCATTGGCGTCCTTCCATACCTTCGTACTCAGTACAAGCTGGGCTTGACTCATCCTGCCACTCGAAGCAACTACCTTTTCTTTGACGGACAGGGACATTGGCCAGCTGCCAAGTATGTTTCGACTCCCACGTCCCCTTCTATTGAAAGAGTGATATGTACTAACGACCCAACAGATGTGAATCGATCCTTCGACGAGAAACAGCGGACCGCATAGGTGTGACGATGGGTTTCGAAGACTACAAACGGGTCTACACGAAAGTGACGAAAGTTGTCATGCCTAGAGCCTGGGATCACACGTGTGAAACCCAGGAAGAAGTTGAGGCGGAACAGGAAGTCGAAGCAGCAATCGACGCACAGGCTGCAATTGATGCACAGGCCGCTGATAAGACCTGTCCCTGTGTTGTCAGCTGATTCACGCGGTACCAGCGTTTCTGGCGGCAGCCCGAGGGCAATGCTGATCCTCGAGGATGATGGATCGTCAATGGACCGGGCTTTTGGCTTGAATTGTTTGGTCTTATGGATTTGTATCATTGGGGAGGAAGTTTTGCGGCTGCTACTGTCCTTTAAGTACTCCAATCGAGTGACTTGGTGTTTTCTGTCGCAAATCATACGGCTGTCACTGTCACCACAGTCTTTGGGGCGCTATGGATGACTATTAGGGCTAAGATAGTATTCTTTTCGGATAGTCAATTGTACATTCGGGATCTATTATACATGATGTACACGACGTGATATGCAGTTTACACCAGCATGTTTCAGCCTCCAAAGCAGCTTTCTCTCCCAAAGAACTATTGGTCTCCATATCCAAATGCAGAAGCAAGGCAAAATAACTCCGCAATGTATCATACATGGCTGTAAAGTAAACATCGCAGGGCACGAAATGTGGTGGTACACCTGGGTATGCACTATGAAAGCGGTAATAGACATACAGCGGGTCGCGTGATGACAAATCTAGGTCGCTCCATCTTCTGTCAGCACGAAGTGTGTCTCGTGGAAGGTAAGGTAGCTTGCTTCAATGCAAGATGTTTCGTAATTTCCGACCATGCACATGAGTGTCTTCAAGACCAATCTTAGGAATTATATCAAGAAACCGTCGTATCAATGCGCGATTGAAGCTGCACGCGTGCATCCACATGTTCATATCCTAGCTGGCTGCTCCTCCGTCACGCTTTAAGGCGTCGCCGCTGACGCTTCCAATCCGCGTCGTATCTTCCGCTTGGGTAGTTGCTTACCCTGGAGCTCCAATTTCTTTCGAGCTCTGCGGACTTCGGCACCATCTATGTCATTCCTCTCTGAGGCTACTGACGCGGTACCCTTCTCAGACCCTAGCACTGACTTGGGAGATGTGGGATGCAGCTCTGATTCTGCTGCTGATCTGCTGGCTGCTGCGTCCGCAGAAGGCTTGGGGGCTGGCTTTGTTGGCTCTAGCTTCTTCGGAGGGGCGGTAGTCTTGGGAAGCTCTGCCTTTGGAAGTTGAGTCTTTGGGAGCTGTGTCTTTGGGAGCTTTGTTGGCGGCAACATTCTCGTATCTGCCTTCGTAGCCGGTAACTTCTTGGACGCGGCTTTCCGGGTTGAGAGTTTCGGAGCCGCTTTTGGCTCCGCCTTCGACACAGCTGGTGCCGCGCTCGTTGTGCTCTTTGTCTCATCAAGCCCCTTCGCTGGGAAGTCTTTTAGTGGCATTCCGTTTAGCGTCACCGGCTTCGCTGCTTTAGATTTGGCAGGAAGCTTCTTTGGTTTCGCTGCCGCTGTACCAGCCTTGTCTTCAAGTCCCTTAACGGGGAAGCCCTTTTGCGGAACCCCGTTGAGGGTCACTATGCCATGATTCAGGGCAGCGTTGGTGAATGTACTTTTGCTCTGTTTCTTTTGATCTTGCAGAGCCTTCGCTGCTGCCAGCCTCAATTGCTCTTCGGGTTTGAGATCGCCCCTCTGGTACGCTTGAATCTGTTTCAAAACCTTCGTTTGGTCGACCGACTTTATCTGGTCTAAGACTTGCGTGGGTAATGCGCCATAGAACATGTACAAGACGAGAGCGAAGAGGCCAATTGGCGCGAACACCTGCATGAACTCATACCAGTATTTCGGCTTGATCTCGGTTTCAATGTAGCCACAGCCTCGGATAGTTTGGTCCTTCTCGTCTTTACTCACACCTTCATCGGCTGGGAACTTTCCATGGCGGTAGTAGTCTTCAATGAATTTATCTTTCTCCACCCAGCGCTGTCTGAGCCAGAGTTCGAACTTCTTCGTGTCATCCAGTGGGATTGACGAAATGGCAAAGCGCCGCCAGTACATGTTGACCGACTTAGGGGGCCTGCCCCCAAAATATGAGGCGCCAACAGTGAATATGTCTTGGGCAAATTCTCCGCGAGGTACGCCTTCGTAGGCAATAGTGCAGTCGTAGACGTAGTCAACCGTCTTGCTCAACTCTTGTAGGATAAAGTGGAGCCCAGTACTTCGCGGAAGAAGTGTATGCTGCATGTCTTTGATTCCGTTCTTGTCTGCCCATGCCTTACTCGCTTCTCTTGTGCTAGGAGCAAGATTTGTCCCTTCGGGGAACATCATCAACCACATAGGGTCCTTGGGCTTGTTGAACTTCTGCAAATGGGCTGCTAGCCGAAGTTTGTCCATCTCCCATTTGCGTTTAAGGAATATAAATTGGGCGAATTGCATCCCCCAGCCAATGACAGGTATTCGTTTCAGCGACTCTTTGAGGACGACGTAGATGCGACCATGCATGCCCGCTGTGTAGCCGATCCACCATAAATACAGCCAATCAGTATAGATCTGATGATTCGCGATCAGGATCATCCTATGCGGAAAGTTGCACACCACAGATCGATCAACAGTCTTCAGCAGCTGGCCTCGCATGGTGCTGTCGCCACTGATTCTCACTGTCGTTGGCGCCCACCATTGGGTCATCGTCATCGTGAGTAGACCCCATGACTGCTTTGTGAATGCTATCCACGAATTATACCACTCTTCATTGACAAGGTATAATGGAGCGCCGAGAAATTGCGAAGCGTTGATTCTAAGAAGCTGTCAGCTTACTGCCGTGTTATAGGGTACACCACTGAAATTGTTCTTATCTTGATCAAGGCAACACTTACGCCATACATCCTCCCACGAAATAGGAGGCTAGACTCAAGGCTCTTGATGCTGCAGATTGTCCTGGCTTTTGCTCGCCTTCAGGGGCTTTTGCCGGCTTGGTTGAGATACCATAGCCGAAGTCTTTCTCAATGTTGACTCCTGCAAACGTTCTTGGGGGCTTCGAAGTCATTTTCCTCCAAAGTATCGTTGGAATGGAATTTAGAAGGCGTTGGAGATAGACCCAAAACTTGGTCGACCAACTTAAAAGTGTCGCATGTTACACGCGCGGACTTAATATGACGTCATTGCGCATATATCCGAAGACAAGATATAGGTGCGGCGAGATTTCTCGTGCACCAAAGCTGATGTACACACGTAATTCAAAGATCTTACCTCGCTGCTGGGTTCGCTGTCGAAGCCTGTACCTCGCGGTATCAATGCACAGTATTCCCTATCTCGTATTTTGAATGCTCTATTCATTGGACCATTCAGGCTTCTTCTTTTCAACAAATGCAGACATTCCTAGGTATAGAATAAGTATCGCAACTCACTTAGGGTCTGATGTGCTGGACTCACCAATCTTTTGATCTTTGCTCGCGAAAAGCCCGTGGAACACCTTTCTCTCATAATCCAAACCCTCCCTCAAACCAACCTCCTGACTCTTATTTACAGCCTCTTTGGCTGCTCTTACTGACAGCTTCGACATGCTTGCAATCTTCCCCGCAGTCGTCAAGGCCCCTTGCACACACTCCTCTGCGCTGTCGAATACCCTGGCAGCCACACCCCATTGCGCTGCCTCTGTACCGCTGAATGTCTTCCCTGTGAGAATCAGTTCCATAGCCCTGCTCTTCCCAATCGCCGCTGTAAGCCTTTGGCTGCCTCCAGCGCCTGGTATGATACCCAGTGAGATCTCCGGCTGCCCGAAATTTGCTGCGGAAGAGCAGTAGAGTATGTCTGCCATTAAAGCAAGCTCACAGCCGCCGCCGAGCGCATGGCCATTGACGGCGGCGACGATAGGTTTTCGAATGTTAGGTAATGTAGACGACCATGAGGCAATAAAGTTGGTATTGTAGGCTTTGCTGAACGTCAGGTCTTTCATCTCTTTGATATCGGCTCCAGCTGCGAATGCCTTCTCGCTACCAGTGAGGACAATGGCTGCGGTGCTCTCATCATTGTCGAGGTTCTGCAAGGCATCGTTCAAATCGGTGAAGAGTGAGGTAGAGAGGGCATTCAGTGCTCGAGGGCGGTTGAGCTTGACTGATAATTACTGGAACGTCAGCAAAGGCTTCCTAGCAACTTGAGATTGAAGATTCGAGCGGGCATACTCAGGCCTACCCCCAGCTGCGGGGATTCTACAAGTATGTTGTCATATGTCTTCGTTGCAGGCTGTGAGTATGGCCGGAAAACTCGTGGTAGCGACGAGGTCACATATTTGAAAGCCAACGGCCTAGACAATATTCTTGCAGCCATCGCAACCAAGAGTTGTCCCCGTGGAGTGGATTATTTCAATGCGGGCCTCGGGAGACCCCGTCGATGGCGCCACCCCGAAGCAGACTAGCCGTCGATCATTTTTTTAATCGATTTGCACTCTGGAGCCTCAACGTTTCCTCAACATTGCCAGCCCAACAAGAGGTCGCATACGTCTTAGCCCGAAGCAAACCCTCCTCCTCGTAATTTTTATTATCGCGATACTTCTTTGAGTGACTGAAGCGATTACAAAAGGCGCTCAGCGCCCCATAATAGCCAGACATGGACGCCCCTGAGCCAGAGCAAACACCATTTGCAGCTGTGAGCGCGCAGACATCAAGGATTGGAAGGGTACGCGGCTCCAGCCCTTTCAGAAGAACAGATTGAACATCTGCGCTGGACCAGCGCTGACAGTTTTCCAAAGCTATACCAATCCTACCTCGACAAAGCAACACCATATACTACATACAGATGGATCGGAACAGCCGTTCTCCTCACCCTCTTCTTCATCCGCATACTCGTGGCTCAGGGCTGGTACATCGGTAAGCAATCGTCTTCCAATACATAAGACTACCATTGCTAAGATCCTCGCCTAGTCTGCTACTCCCTGGGAATCTATCTCCTGAACCTTTTCCTCGCCTTCCTCCAACCCAAATTCGACCCTTCCCTCACACAAGACGAAGGAATTGAAGATGGCGACGCCTCGCAACCAACCCTGCCCACGAAGCAGGACGAGGAGTTCCGACCTTTTATCAGGCGATTGCCAGAATTCAAGTTCTGGCATTCAAGTACGAGGGCGATCGCTATTGCCTTCTTCTGCTCATGGTGGGGAATCTTCAACGTGCCGGTGTTTTGGCCGGTGTTGGTGGTTTATTTCATCATTCTATTTGCGTTAACGAGTAAGTACTACCAACTCGGCACAATGTGAGAAAACGAGATCAATTGCGATGAGGCTGACGCATGACTTTCACAGTGCGGAGACAGATCCAGCATATGATCAAATATCGCTACGTCCCTTTTACTTTTGGCAAGGCAAGATACAACCAACGGAGCGGCCATTGAGTAATGGCCTCGGCTTAAGCTCAATCAGTACCTTTCTAGAACGTCATGACTTGAAAGTTGGCGATTCTACGTGACGGCTCATAGAAGTCTATAAGAGTGAGTAGAAAGGGTGAGGAACGGTCTCACGAGGAAGGCTGCATGTTCAGAGCCCGGAACAATGATCAGAATTGCATACCCAGGCTCTAGTAGCACAAGGTGCGAAAAGTAGGCAGCATGTTAATTAATACATACAACCACGCTCGATACTCGCTTCAAAAGCCAGGAAAGACGCGCCATGTGCTCTACGAGTGCTACTGCCTGAGGTCGACCATTTCGAAAGACATGGTTTGGCCAGATCTGGGTCGCTCAAATTCACCATTCCAAGAAACTTCAAACTTTCCAAGCTTGGGGTCACGAACTGTTTTACAGTTTACTTGCAACCCACGATCAGCTTTAATGATGTCTTGAAATGAACATCAACGTCACAGATCCCATTGCTCAGAGCTATGTATCTTGCTATCTTCCCAATTATCTTCCACCTGCTCCTGTACATCCATCTCTTAACGAGAAGCGTCTTCAGCCAATCTAGCTCAGACCCAATGGATTCTGAGCAGATTCCCCGCCTCCAGTAGCGCCCTTGGCCGTGTCTCCCACTCCAGATGTGGTATCAGAAACAGCTCCTCCGGCACCCTTGGTGGTATCTCCAACAGTATCAGTGACGCCCTTTGTGGCATTGCCCGCAGCATTACCAATACCGCCGACTATTCTGGGAGTCAGTCTTTTGGATCAGGACGGGTTTGAGGTGGGTGTCTATACCAGCTCCTCCGGCAGTATCAGTCACACTAGTTGTCAGGTCAGCTCTATGTCTACCTTAGTCTTTGGCATTGAAATGGGATCACTCACCCTCCGACAGCCTTGCCCGCTGTGTCTGTCACGCCTCCGAGCAGTCCTCCGACTTTGTCTGCCATTAGTGGGATTTGGATTGTTCTGAAGGGTCTATAGAAGGCGTTAGCTTGATGATGATGGCAAACAGATAGGACAAGGTATGGACCTTAGTCAATGGTTTTAGATGTGGTTGTAGTGATTCAGACCTAGCTACGTGGGGGGAAGCAATATATAGGCCAAAGGAAACAATGGAGTCCCTCCATAACCAGGCGTCATGCCCAAAACCCCACCAACCCCTCTGCTTCGATTGCGCCTGGAACAAATCGGCCATTGTTTGAGGTTAGCAGGGTTCACTGCTGGATTGCGCAAGTCGCAGGGTCCATCCGCACCAGGAGGGTTTAGTATGAAGCTTACTTTAGAACCGCACTGTTTAGCGATCCTTTTCTCTGACAGAGCTCGATCGAAGACCAACACAGATTGGAATGTATTTTGAAGAACCAAATATGAAGAAGCATGTGAAACTACTAAATGTCGATTTTCAGTGTCTTCGCCAGTACGAGTGTCAGTCTTCATGTTGTCTACGATATCTCGATGTTCCGGAACACCACGAAACTACCTCTCGGCCCCAAACCATGGCCTTGAAAAAGCAACCAAACGCCAGCGGTAGTTTGGCGGCTCCGAGCCGTTTCATCGATGTGAATTCCACAGGCCTCTTTATCTCAAGTAACAGATATGAGAGCCAGACTCAGTGGAGCATCCTGGTGCCGAGAGAAACATTTTTACCTCTAATAGCACTTGAGACTCTTGGGTTTAGGAAAGGTCATCATGCTCCCGAGCAACGGCGTCGTTGTACCCGAATACTGAGCAATACAACCTTCTCAGTGGCTTGCCAGAGGCATCCAGAGATTCCCAGGCCTTGGAGAAGGCTACAGCAGCAGACCCCCTATTTGGCAAGTCGTATCTTTTGTATTTTTGTCCGTACTTGGCATGACAATATATCCCTCTCACGTCGTATACACCTTTTGTCTCGGAATCCTCATTTGGGACATTTGCAAGCATATACTTTGGAATTTTGTTCTTGTGGCCGTGCTCCACTTTAAACCCTTTCTTCGGCTGTATTAACGCTTAGCAAGCGTGGGCTCTGCTCTAAACATACTTGTCGGTGGAACTGCAGCAGTCTGGGCTGTAAGGACCGGGCTAGCCAGTCTTGCTGTGGTGTTCTTCTCTGGCGAACCGATGCTGATTTGCATTCCCCAAATGTGTCTTGTGCTGCAATCGGAGCAGCTGTTGGGACTGATGATCGATGTGCTTGAAGGTGTGATAGAACGCAGATACCAAACGAGACCAGACAACATACAGGGATAAATATCGGAAAAGAAAGTGACTGTTTTGTAGTTATCTACTATCAAAGAAGCAATGACACCATGTATGCGAGAAATGACATTCCGACAATCAAATGCCGAAATGGAGAAGATCCCTCGGGATATCAACGATTCAGCTCTTGGCTACGGCAGGCCAACGAAATAAAGACGCAGTTTATCTCCACACGAGCACCCCGGTGTGGTCTCTTAACACACCAAGCAAACGACGATGTGGAACGTCGAGTCACTACTCATTACGTATGTTACTATCTGTGTATCATCGAAGACTTTTCAATTACATCTCAACTTTAGGTCCACGTCTGAGCTCTCAGCTCAACATTGAAAGCCCCACTATGTATAGACACGTCGCCTCCTGCTTTTCTCCCACATCACATACATGTTTCCTGTCTGCGGATCAAGAAGCCAAACAACCCTTACATGACTCCACTGTTGATCTTAACAGGCTGTTCGATAATAAATATTGGCCCTGCAACCACAGTATCGATTTTAGGTGCACCAGGCGTATCCGAAATAACACCCAAGAATAAGCCTTTGGCCTCGAACTCCGGTGGCACTATCGTGGAATTGGTCTTGGTGTCAAAGGGCTCGGTAATGTTGAGCAAACCGTGGAAGAAGACTGCATAGTAGTCTTTGCCAGCATCGAACTTGGGCTGGTTAGCCGGATTGGGGAATGCCAATGTGATTGGTGATCCAGGAAGCAGCGTGGTTGAATTGTCGACATAGCTCAACGATGGTAGATTTTGGCTTGGAATGGGGTAATCTGGGTTACCCTTAGGGCAGGAACCGGGTACGATGAAGATCTTGGTGGTATCCAAGATCTCATTCGCATACGGAAAGACTGTGTCAGATGGGCCGCCAAACGGAGATTCTTTCCAGATATCAATCAAGCCCCAAGCCTCATGTCGCGACTCAGTCTCGGCAATTGCCACCAAAGCAGCCTTGGACGAGTTGAGTTTTGCTTGAAGAATCAGGCCTGTGAGGAAGGCCATGCTTGAGATCTCGATAACGGTGTGTGCAGCAAGATATGCCACAGGACTCGCGATTCCGAACTGGTATTTGCACAGCGCAGGCTTCACAGAGGTGTTGGATATAGCCTCTCCGAATATGCGGCCATGACCGGCCTCATTGTCGCGGATCTCAATGATTCTCTGATATGTTTGTGGAGGATATCCAGCGGCTTCGAAGACGGACTGATTGAAGGTCTCTACACCGTACTGGTAGAAGGCATATATTGCCCACTCTGCTGAGAGCAGATTTTGGAAGAGGAGGTCATCCGGACCGGGGGGCCCCTTTGCTGTGGGAAGAACTGGCTGCGTGTAGTTGCCCGGGAACGGAGGTGAAGTGCTATTATTATCGCTGTAATACGACGACTCGCCGGGAATAGGCCCGAAGTCTGGATTGGCCAGTACTTGACTGGAGCCCGGAGGCGAGGCTTTTGGTGCGACGTCTTGAGGGGTCGGTGCGGCGTGCAATGTTCGGATGAGCAACAGCGCCGCCGAGAAGCAACACGCAGAGGCAGAACGCATTTTGAGAGGAAGTGTTCGGAGGAGTTACACAATATTCAATCCAGCTCTGGAGAAGTTTATCGACGATGTCACAAAGAATGGCTACACTCCGCCATTATATTGCACAGATCGTTTTTGGCTTGCAAGCACAATCAATTTGGCTGTCCCGAATCTTCCGCACTCCAAGTCTATCAACGTACGACCGTGCAGGGACGGCACTGAGCAGCCACCATTACGAAATATGAGACGAGTGGCACTCCTCGGTATTCCTGCATCCATCCGTCTCACTCGCATTCGGCCTTGCCGCCTTTGATTTTTCAGCATGGGTACCTAGCTCCGATGATCAAGGACAGTTGTAAAACCTCCGTTTGGATGGCCAAGGAAGGGCGTGAAAGTTTGATAAGGACTGACGCCGTTGTCGCTAACTTGTCTCGCCTTTCTCAAACTCAAAGGAGGGTGCCAAGCCAAAGAGCAAGTAAGTGGTGCGAAAGCTATGGAAGCCTGCATGAGGTGCCCACAGTGCTTCCTTGAAGCGGTGTCAAGGTGACGTAGAACTATGGCGGAATTCCATCTTCCATCTTCCATCTTCCATCTTCATCGGATGGGGTGATCCTGTTTTCCTTGCAGAGGCAGGCAGGGCATGTTTTTGACTTTGTCGACGATGCAGCTTCGTTAATGCACGTTTCCTTTTGAAGGTAAAACCGATCTTACCCATATCCGACGGTCCCGTCCCCCATTCGAATTGCCCGATGGAGACGCGTGGGTCTGCATGCTTAGCTCGTGTTACTCGAACAGGGGTATTGAAGTCGCTGCATATGCGCTTCCTCTTAGCCGAGAACTTTGACTTCCAACTCTAAAGTACTTAGAGCTCAGACCATCAATATGTACAGGGTATTGGGAAAAATCATCAACGTACCAACAGCCAACATGCCAGCAGCGACGCAAGCAACGATAGCTCCCTCGAAGAAGCCAGCAATCCTCCTACGTCAAGACTGCCGATCGGATAAGGGAAGCGGACTCATACTGTCTTCAGTGGCTCGTTCTCGCCAGACGTTACTCAATTGAGAGGATGCAGCTTCAAGGAGCTGGTACAAGGGCCTAATCGCTTTAGCCGTCTGAAGCCACCCACGTGGGATCTCAGCTGCGGCAATGGATGATTGTGTGGAGGGGGCTGGATGAGCGTTGGAGAAGCTCCGCTTCAGCTTTGCGAGCTTCGACCTCCCCCCGCCTTCTTTCAATTCTACTAACAGTAGAGAACTAAGGCTTCTGCAGCTCGGCTTGCCTTGACCATCTGTAACCGTCTCTCCGTTCCTACAGCTTGAATACCAGAGATCACCATGCGTTTCGTCTCCTCATGGAGTCTCCTTCTGGGGATCATAGCTCTCATCTCTTACAAAATCCTCTCCTCATTCCTGGGGAAACGGAGACAGAATGCAGAAGCTGCCCGTCGAAACTGTGAGCCTTGCCCTGTCCTACCCAAGAAAGACTTGCTCGGGATCACCAGGTTCAGAGAGAGCATCAGAGCTACTCGTGCAGAACGTGGTCCAAAATATATCGTCGAGGAAATGGATGCCATGGGCAAGAACGTTCATACCGTCCAAGTCCGTGTGCTGGACTACACTCTGAATGTCACTCGTGATCCCGAAAACGCCAAAGCATGCTTCTCCTCACAATCCCAAGACTTTGATATTGGTGTCCATAGGACCCAAAGCTGGAAGCCACTGTTAGGCGTTGGGGTCTTCACCTCGCAAGGGGATGCATGGAAACACTCGCGAGCTTTGGTACGCCCGCAATTTTCCAAGGAACAGGTCTCGGATCTGGATATTGCAGAAAGGCATACACGAGACCTTTTGAACAGGATCCAAGTTGGAATAGACGGCTGGACCGAAACCACGAACCTGCAACCCTTCTTCTACAATTTCGCCCTCGACACCGTCACAGAATTCCTCTACGGCTACTCCGTGCAAGCCCAAAATCCGTCCGCTCGCGCCGCTCTCCCCACCGTGAAAGGCATGGACTCACCCAACCTCCTCGAGCTCGGTACAAATTTCGACCAAGGCAAGCGCTGGATCGAAGAGCGAGGTGCCTTCTACAAATGGTACTGGCTCATCTCCTCCAAAGACTTCGACTACCGTTGCCGCCAGATCCACAAACTGGTCGATTGGTTCGTGCAACTGCGACTCCAGGGCGGCGAGAAAGGCACAGATCCCGAACTCGCAGACGGAAAGAAGAAATTCATACTCCTCAATGAGTTGGCAAAAGAAACCCAAAACCCCCTCGAGCTCCGCAATGAGAGTCTTTCCCTCCTCTTTGCGGGTAGAGATACAGCTGGTGCGCTGTTGGGGTGGGTCTTCTACTTCCTGGCCCGCAACCCGCGCGTCTTCAATAAACTGCGCGACATCATCCTCGAGTCTTTCGGGCCCTCAACTGCAGGCGAAATTACCTTCGCGCAACTCAAAGCCTGTACCTACCTCCTTAACACCATCCACGAAACCTTCCGCGTCGCAGCCGTCATCCCTCTAAACGAGCGGGTCGCTGTGCGCGACACCACGCTCCCACGCGGTGGCGGCTCTGATGGCTCTCAGCCCATCTTCATCCCAAAGGGGAGACAGGTGCTGATTGCTACGTATGCGATGCAGCATCGGGCTGATATTTGGGGGAGCGATGTCGAAGACTTTGCGCCGGAGAGGTGGGAAGGGAGGAGGGCGGGTTATGAATTTATTCCTTTTGGGGCGGGGCCGCGGATGTGTCTTGGTCGTAAGTCCATATTCCTTTTACCCGCTGATTTGCTTTCTCCGCGGATAGCGTATTGAGGATGCAATAAACATTTTTAGGGTTGTGGAGACTATCTCTTAGTCTTTTTTTGAGCTTATTTTGACCTCCATCGACGCTTGCTAATCTGGCTGTCATAATTTAGAGCAATTCTCGATTATGGAGACGAGCTATGTGGTGGTGAGGATGTTGCAGAGATTTGATCGTATCGAGAATATGGAGGAGCCGGGACCGATTAGATTGTGTCATGCTATCGAGAATCGCAGCGGATCAGGTGTGCAGGTTAGGCTTCATGAGGCGGCACAATAGTGTTTGCGTTTCGTGTTCAATTTCAGTATTACGAACGACATATATATAGGTTTACCTTCTTTCAATTCAAGTCTAGGTTTATACCATTATGCGATTAAAACTTCACAAGTCAATTCTCATAGGTATATAATCATAGGATAGAACCATCTATTCCTGAACTTCCTTCGTGTGTAGCAAACCGATTTGAAAATACATGCGCAAACTCAGTGGAAAAGTTTCAGTCGCACCAAGACCCTGGAACTGAAATCTGACTATGCCTTGTATTAAGGTGCACAGCATCAGCCCTCTCAATCGTCTCATACTGCAAAGAGGTCCTCGCAGTCTCAAAGCTTGTCTTCTCCTGGCTCTCCGTAGTCCTGAGGCTCTCCTCACTTCTTCTGCGTGATCTCGAAACATCAATGCTTTCTCCATGAACACTAAACTCCGTTGCTGGCCCCAAGGCGGCCTCAAGCGTCGGCTTCTTGTCTTTGACGCTCTTCCATTCGAGGAAGAAAGAAGCAGCGAACGCGATGCCGGAAAGCGGGATGGCGGTGATGAAGGTCTTGCGTAGAGCGTTGTTGTAGACGACGAGGAGTGCGGGAAGTGTTGCGGCTGGAACGATGGAGCGGAATTGGGTCGCTCCGGCTGCGATGACGGCTTTGACATCCACGCCAGGTAATTCATTCGCTGCTGACGCCTGGTTCAATGTGTTCTGCAAGATGTTGTTTCCCACAGAAACAAAGACAGCACCACCGAGCGACTGCATACTGATGATAGCAGCAATGCCAATGGGAACTTGATCGAGCTTGAGCACGGTTTGCACGGCTATGACGCCCTGTTGGACAGCCATGCCAAGACCGGCCGATGTGATGACTTGATAGCCTACCCATTTCCCTGGCCCGCTATCGACGTAGAGTGTGGTGAGCAGGCCGCATCCCACGGTGCTGATGGCGGCTCCTATGATGGCTGGAGGGGCGAAGTAGCCGACTTTGCTGACGAGGATGCCGGCGAGGACGGAGAAGAGGGCGTTGACGATCATGTAGGCTATCAAGTCCACGCCTGATTGGATTGCGTTGGCGCCTTTGATGGCTTGGAACCAGATGGGGAGGTAGTAGGCGTGGATTAAAAGTGTCCCGTAGATGAAGAAGGCGGCAACGGAGCTCGCGGCTACGCTTCGTTGCAGTACGATTCTCGGTGGTAGGAGAGCGTCGTCTCCTTGTCTCCATTGCCAAAACACGAAGATGATGGCTGTTATGCCTGAGCCAACGAGGAGGGCAATTACTCGGGCACTGCCCCATGCCCAGTCTCTCTCGCTGAATTGCAGTGCTAGGAAAAGCATGACAGCTGCTACAATCAGAACCACGTTACCAAGAAGGTCGAGTGCCCGTATCTTTTCCATTAGTGGCGTGTTACTCTCTTTGGCATCCTTGTGCGGCCTGAAGAGGAACACCATGGAGGCAACAGTGGCTCCGCCGACGGGGAGATTGAAGTAAAAGCTAATGGTGTTAGAAGAATGGCCAATACTTTCTGAAGAATAACGAGTACTCACCACCATCGCCACGTAAGAAGCTCAGTGAATGCACCACCTAGCAAAGGCCCCACAACAGCTCCCAATGCAAACATTACTCCTACAGAGGCACTGAAGATAGGCCTTTTCTGTAGCGGCACAGCATGAGAAACGACCACGAATGAGCCAGTCAGTATACCCGCGCTCCCCCAACCAGCGATAGCTCTCCCTATGATGAGTGCTACTGAGTTGGGTGCAATACCGCAAATCAGACTGCCAAGCTCGAAAATGCCTAGTGCGCAGAGGAAGGACCACTTGATGTTGAAGAGGACGAATATCCGGCCATATATTGGCTGCAGAACTCCAGCTGTGAGAAGGTATGCGCTTCCATACCAGCCAACATCGCCTGACGAGTGGAAATCATCGGTGATACGCGGTATAGCCTTTGAGGATGTCTGTGAGTACTACTACTTTGATGTTCTAGCTTGAGAGGTATGCTTACTGTGGCAACAATAGTCCGATCTAGCGAGACCAAGAAGACAGATAGACATATGCCAACGGTAAGGAAGAAAAGAGCGAGAGGACCAGGATATTCGTATGGGTCTTCGGCAGCCTCGACTCTATTAAGACGCCTCCTACGTTCCTTGCGTGAAACTGCAGGCTTGAGACGTTCAAATCTCGCAGCTGCGGAGGAAGTAACCGTAGGAGAAGGAGGGACTATCTTAGAGTTGGCGCGATGGATCTCTGTATCCGCTATCGGCGGCGGTGAATTGACAACGGATATTTCTCCCCGGCTCCTAGTATGGAGAGAGCTCCCTTTCTTACTCGTCTTTTCGAGATACTGCTGGTAGTCTGATACGCCGTCGATGGCTGGTGTGAGGGTAAGTTCACTCAATCCTCCCGAAGTTCTGTTGGTGGTCGACATGGTGCTATGAACGGGCAGCCACGAAGATGTTTGTTGTCACAAGTCTGTGATTTCAGTAGTGGAGTGAAGTCTAAGCCTCAAATCGCCACGGAAAATTTGTGGTACAACAAGGCAATCTACTCATAGGCTATTCTCAAGGGTGAATAGAGCAAGCTGAAAAATCCACTAAAGTTAGGCGAGGTGAGGAAGAGGAAGAGGAAGAGGAAATCACCGCCGGAAGACCCGTGCAGCTGGGAGAGAGATACGCATGGCAGCTGCAACGCTCGTAATTGCTGAAGCGCGAGAGAAGTGGTTGGAGAATCAGAGAGGCAAGAATGCAAATCGCGGGCAGGCTCCGTCAGCGGCCTGAGGGGAGTAGGAAAGAGAGGGGGATTAACAGCATGCATGCTGATGCAAATCATACCTCGGCATAAGTAACACCGCACTCGTACCAGGGTGATGGATTGAAATAATAGAGCTCAAACTACTCCGAGCAGTAACCTTGACCGCGGCAGATATTTGGTGGGTTTTCATCTCGGGGTCTAAAATACGAATACACTAGCGTGGTAATTTACGGGCGGGACCCAAATTCAACCTCGATCCTTCCATTTGCTTGCATGGAAACCCCCCTCACCTACACTAGCCTTACGCCATGCAGTACTATTGAGTATCATCGTTGGGTCACCTAGTAAGTCAAACCCAGGAACCACCATAAATCGCTATGTTTGCCCAAGGCATCTGCCTCCGCTGTGAACTCACGCGACAGACCCTCAAGGCCAGCTAGTTTGTTCGCCATCTCCAACCCTCGCAACCTCTCCTCTTCAACTTTATCCCATGTCCACTGATCAGCTTTTTCTGCCGCTGTTCCATCTGGTGATCCATCCCTGGACTGATCCCTTTGCTCTTCCGGTTCTGGTATGAGAGCGTTGCGTGCCGCTTCCCAGACGAGATCGAACTTCTCAAAAAATCGGAACGGAACGTCGAAGATCTGTTGAGAAACATTTCGCTTGGCAGGTGCAGCGTAGATTTCCGTCTGTAAGAGAGCGAGATCTGCGGGTCGCGGTGGCAATAAGCCCGATGCTTGTAGCATCACCTCTGGAGGGATAGTCAGGCGGCCCTTCTTGAAGACCAGTTTGCTTAGGGCAGAAGCGATGATAGCATCTTCTGCTTTGTCCACTGATCTTGTGCCAGCGTTCTTGTTCTTCTGTCTGGGGTACATTGAGAATCGTTTCGGCTTGACGGCGTCTTTTCGTACGAAATGGGTGACCATGTAGACCCATTTTCGGTCCCATGACATTACTCGCGTCCACATTTCGTATTTCTCGAATGGGTTGATCTCCTTTCTGAATGAGCAGCAGACGGCGCCAAGAGCTACTCCGAAAGATTTGTTCCCACCGCCGATGAGACCTTGTCCTTTGCTTCGTCGAGCCTTCTCAATCCCAGAGGAGAACAAGGTGCATATGAGATGGGTGCGGGCAATATCCACATCTTGGAAATAGGTGCTATTGGATTCTGACGATACAATCGTCAGAAATCGGTTGAGTAGGTCTCAGAGGCTAGAGTTGTACTAACTATGGATGTTATAGTCGAGCTCCATGAGCGATCCATGTGACTCAGTGATCAAAGGTTGAAATAAATGATCTGGTGTCATTGGTGTTCTGGATCGCTCGGACCGAAGCACAAAGCGAAATGCATTGAGTAGCCGGACCTGGTTTTGAGAAATCAGACATCGCGATAACGCATCTGGCGCCGGAGTACTTACGTGCCAGATGAGAGGTAAGTTCTTGAAATTGACCAAGATCAGAATGATGCAAATTAGCTTCCATATTGAGGAGGGCACCAAGCTATCTGAGAGGACTTCCTTCCCTGGGAGAGTCTCCAAGGTAAGAGGCATCGTGATGGTCAAGCTCTAGCAAAAGCCTTCTCTCAGCATATGTCGTTCGATTGAGGTACTAGTGGTTGACTTTGACTTCTCATTACTTTCGCAGCTTTGTGGGCAGGCACGCACCGTTTGTTGACGTTGGCCGTCTATGCAAGAGGCTTGAACGCAGGGCTTCAATCCTGTCGGATCAAGCAGGGATGCGCGAACATCAAGAATAGAGATGGAGGCTTTGTGCGCTAACGCCGGTATTTTATTACATCTAGGGATCTGCTTCGCTTTGAGTGTTACGAATGGCGATCTGTCGTGATTGTTTGCCATTGGATGAGCCACGAGTGCTAAGCACCCATTTTGGAACAAATCATTGTTGTTACGATTGAAGACCACTGACGACATTATGCATACAATCGCGGCCGTATCGATATCAATTATTTACTCAGCAAAAGTGCAGCGGCAGTGAGGATTGCTTTTGCCCGTTGCTCGGCGGTGGCTGATCTCAGGTCGCGAATCACAGCCCAAAGCGTCAGCGGCACGAGGAAGGATATTACACAATGAGCATGCAATTTCTAGACTCCATGATCGCAAAGATGCAAGAAGCATGTGCTACCAAGCGTTGCTGGGTTGCCGGCTGGTGGGTGTGGCATTTCGGTCATGCGCAGATCTGGCGCTAAGGTCACAAGGCGAAGATCGTCCCACATCGGTCAAGTACCCACAATTTTAATGTCCCGGAAGCTACTGCTAGCACCCTTTGATATTTCTGGAGATACCAATAGGAGTTCTTCACACGTCCAATTTGAGGTCAAAGGAGCCACGGCGTTGGCCGCGCTGGCCGCAATATCCGCACAGCTTCGGAGATGGCTCCTGACCTATTTAGCCCGCTTATTCGACCATGATCGAGCGTTGAGTAGGAATCATCTACTTCATCTGTTCCAAGCTTCACATCTCTTAGAATTTGAAAAGAGGCCCTTCGAGAGCTTTGTGCTATGATATGCACCTCGTATAAGGGCGTTGGGTTCACCTCGCTACAGGTTCTCGATGATTGGCCATGGTGTGAGATAATCAAAGTAAGACCAGGGCGTCTATGCGAACCATACGATGATAAGACGGGTCTATGTAGCGACTATCCTTGGTCAATCTTGGGGTGGTGGTTAATCCTTCTACTAGCGACGTCTTTCCACACTGTCCACTCGTTGCAGCCTATGAGGAAGGATCCACTATCAGCCTTGCATCGGGCCAACAAATTGACCAAGCGCTGATCACTCGAACGCTTTTTTCCTTTTCCATCGACTTCCTGTGGGGACTCCACAATTCTCTAAGTGGTCGAATTTTCTCGGTAGTCATCGGAGACCGTTACCTGAATGGGACGATGGTTACACCACAGCAGAAATTCTTGGATACCGAGTCATGAAGCCTTGATGTACGCCAGCGCACCCAATGCCCAGACTCTCACTGATCAGCACTTGGGTTTGAGCTACGGAACGCCAAAGACACGGCTGCAAGCCCGACGGCAGCCGTGAAGCCATAACGCACAGGACTATGTTTCCATACGTCAAAGAAAGCCGCCTCCCTCATGATCACCTAAAATCGCATCGAAGGCTTCGATTGCTCATCGGTTCTTCCACACTCTTTCTGCTTAGCTATACAACCCCCTGTGGTCATGTGGACTTAGCCTTAGCGAAGCATTTCTTTAAGGACTTCCCGCCTTCGACATCTTCCTAACATCTTCATTCCTCCAATCTTCGCGTTGACTCAGGAGTGTGATTTTACCCTCTTAGCCAGCATGTCTTACAGCTATGGACCTCAAATCCCCCTTGAGACCAAAGCAGTACAACTAGGTGATTTATCACCATGGCGGGTCTTCGACCGAGTATGGAGGTCTGCTATGGGCTATGCAGCCGATAAGCTGGATATTTCACCGGGAGTGACTCCTATGTTGACTCTCAAAGAGACGACGGCTGTATTGATAGCCTATTACACCATCATCCTCGGAGGCCGAGAGCTAATGAGGACACGGCCTGCATTCAAGCTTAACGACCTTTTCCTGATCCATAACTTCTACTTGACTGCTATCTCTGGTGGCCTACTCGTCCTCTTCCTTGAGCAGCTTGTCCCCACTATCTGGAAGAATGGGGTTTTCTTCACCATCTGCGGAGATGGAGGATGGACTGGGCCTTTGGTCACCTTGTATTATGTAGGTTGGCTCTTGACTCCTGGCACCGTCGGGCACGTGGCCTGACAAGAAACAGCTGAACTACTTGACCAAATATCTTGAACTCCTCGATACGGTCTTCCTGGTTCTCAAGAAGAAGCCACTGAGTGTGTGCCCTGCCGTACGCTTGGTAATATCTATGCTAATCTTGTTAGCTTTCCTTCACTGTTACCATCATGGAGCAACTGCATTCCTCTGCTACACTCAACTTATTGGACACACTCCGGTGTCATGGGTTCCCATTACTCTGAACTTAACAGTCCATGTGGTAATGTATTGGTATTACTTTCAAGCGGCCCGAGGCATCCGCATTTGGTGGAAGGAATGGATCACCAGGCTGCAGATTGCCCAATTCGTGATCGACCTTGGTATGTCTGATAATTTTATCCTTCCAAAAACAGGCTAATACAGGGGGCAGGCTTTGTTTACTATGCCACATACAATTATGCAGCAAGTGTGTACTTCCCGTCGTTTCCGCACGTCGGCAAATGTGGCGGTGAGGAGTTCGCAGCTTTTACTGGATGCGCAACACTCAGCTCGTACCTTGTGCTATTCATTTCTTTCTATGCAGCCACGTACAAGAAAGCCAGCAAGAAAGACAAGCGATCGACAAAGGCCATGAGCACCAGCATTCCAAAGAATGCGGTTCACGATCTCGAGACTACCAGGATGCCTACCATGTCCGAGACGACTGAAACTGCGACCGAAGCCTTGCACGCAGCGGAGAGCTTGATGAAAGCTGCAACCACCACGATCGCACAGGACCTGCACCTCACAAGCGCGAGCAAATAGGAAGTTGCCGCAACATCCATTTGGGAAATGATTGCGTCGGATATAGAGAACCGTTGTCGAGTTTATACTTTGAGATTCAAATAAGATAGGCATGATAACAACCGAATATTGACGTGGGTTGAGGGGCACGCTCTCACCAAAATGGAATTCAATGACAGCCTAACGCTACCCCGGAGCCTACCCCGGAGATCTCCCTACGAGCGCCTGAAACCACTCTTGGGGCCCTTTTGGGGGTCGCTTAGGGGACCTTTCATTGAGTTTTATTTTGGTGAGGGCGTGGGCGGTTCCATGCAGCATGTACTACGTAGAGAGGTTGAAATAGCAATCTGACGCAACCATCTTGAGCGAACCTTGAAAAAGGCCGGAGTCAGCTAACAAGGTTAGCTCACGGGGAATGGCCCTGCCGTCCGCTCTCCGCTCCCTCGCGCCCGCAAATCCTTTCTCACTAATTTTCCTAGCATTCCGACCGCACTTCACCAAAATCTAGAGATCAGTACCAAGAGCTCAGAAGATTACATTCTTCGATTACTGATAACAATATAATAAGGAGTAACTGTTGCAACTGCGAATGTTTCACCATCGCCTGAAAAACTGGGCGCGAGCCCTGTCGGATACCTGCATAATCTCCCCGATTACTTCTCGCACACGTCAACCACACAAACTCCAGCGATTGTACTGGCGTTCTTTTGGAGATCAGCTGGCCCACCTCCCTGGCACAAACGCTCGAAAGGGTAAGCCAAGGTTGTTTGACATAACGCCCTTACCTCTTTTGCACAATACGCACAAGACGTCGAAGCGAACGAAGCAATCACGACTCTAGACACCCTGATTTGCTCTGATGCCGAGGTTGCCGAATGCACCCCACAAAAAAAGCTACTTTTGGACCTCGTGTTTCTCCAACAAGGTTTTTCTTGATGACCGATAGCCAAGGCGGAAGCTCACATAAACTACTGGGGTACAATGGTAGAACCTTCCCCCATGTTCGGTCGCCTCTCCTAGAAAGTCTAAAAGAGATGCCCTAAGGTAAGGTAGTACTTAGGGCCGACCGCTTTCGCCAAGCCATTTGTTTAGCGTATTAAAAAACCTTGCAATTTCTTGGCAATATCGATCCACACCACACAAACCTGATTCATTTTTTTGAGGATAGTAATTATCATTCTTAGCCAGACATTTCATATATATGAAAGATAGAAATAGTCGCTGCGAGCACACCCTCGTTCAAAATATAAGAATTGATCAAAGACTAAATAAATTATAGTAGATAAGGTAGAAGAAGTTAGGTAGAAAACGAGGTTACCTTCGCTCTACGAGACTTTGAAAGTCGTAGATTCCTCAATCAACGACCCTTGAACGTATGAAAAAGAATTAGATGTGTAAGTTGTCGAATTGATTATCGCGATTCTAAAAATACTAGAATAAATATAGATAGCTAAAGTATTCATGAAGATCAATAAGGTAAGCTTGAATCTTTGGATCAAGCGTGTATGGTGTGCATCGAGCTAAATATAAGCTTTTTTCCCCGCAGGGGGTATCGTGTTCGTTTGATATGGCCAAACATCTGGGGTCACAACGTCGTAAGTTCTCCCAATGCCGGCATGCACATGGGATCAGTGGCTCCATTGCGCTCATGTGGACATCGACGCCATTGCCGCACGAATGTTTGGCTGATAAGTTGCCGCATAATCCTCTGGTCATCCCAAAAAGGGGTCATAACGCCGGATCTACCTTTGCTGCCTTGCAATGTCTGTCCTCTGAGACAACGCGTACGCCATGAAGAGTGGGTCAACCTGATGATCACACCTTTTCAACTCCAAATACGTATGTCGGATCAAAACCAAAAATATTCAGAGAATTTCATGGCTTCTTCCGTTTATGTCACGGTGCTTTCGTCGGCACTCACAAGGTTGCATGGAGCTTGGCCTCCACAACGTGAGTCTAGGGGATGATGTGCCAACCTCTGGCTTTGTGATCACCTATTCTGCGGTCAGCGGCGTTTTCAGTTGAGATGTTTGGAGGAAGCCACCGTTCTGCCTGAACGTCCTTCCACTTATAGTAAAATATCTGAGTACCAATCTTGATATCTGCATTTACCTTCCACCCCATCCCACTTCGTTAGCTACAAGTAACAGTATTGCTGGGCTAACATGGCTATCAAACTTGAGATGCTTCCGCTGCTCCTGCTCTCGGGAGGAGCAGCGGTGGCCGCTCAGAAATTTGCAGCATTGCCTGCCGGGCTGGTCTTTTCTGCTACTTTTGGTGTTGGTACGCTGATTTACCTCACTTACTGGTGCTATATCTATCCATTCTACATTTCTCCCCTTCGCAAGGTCCCAACAGTCCCAGGATTCCCACTCTGGGGACAATTCTTCACCATCATCGCCGAAGAAGTAGGAACCCCAAATCGCGAATGGCACAAGACGTACGGTCCAATCGTGCGATACTTCTTTCCCTTTGGTGCAGAACGTCTGTCAATCGCCGACGATGATGCTCTGAATCACATGTGCATCAAAAACCCATACAACTTCCCCAAGCCCGACAGAGCTAGGCAATGGATGGTCCGCATCCTAGGTATGGGCGTCCTGCTCGCAGAAGGCAACCCACACAAAACGCAACGAAAGGCACTCGCACCAGGCTTCTCGATTCAATCCATCAAGGCATTGACGCCCGTCTTCTGGCGCAAAGCTCTCCTCCTCTCCAAGCTCTGGGAGAGAGACATGCTCCTCGAAAACACCCGTTCCAAAACTATCGAAATACTCGAATGGCTCAACCGCGCCACCCTCGACATAATCGGCGAAGCAGGCTTCGGCACCGATCTCGACTCCCTCGAGCACCCCGAAACCCCCATCCGCGAAGCTTACCGTCTCGTCTTCGCCTTCGACATCAGCTCGCGCGTGCTCCACGGCCTCGCCGCATTCGTCCCCTTGACCAAATACCTCCCCGCAAAGATGAACCGCGACATGCTCTCCGCTCGCAACATAATAATTAGCAAAGCCAATGACATCGTCCGTCAAAAACACCAAAAGACCCACGCCAAAGACAAAGACATCATCGCTCTCATCGTAAAAGACAACATGAAACAAGAAGCCGCAGGTGAAACATCCCTCTCCTTCGAAACCATGCGCGACCAAGTAATGACCTTCCTCGGCGCCGGCCACGACACCACCGCCACCGGCGTCTGCTGGACCCTGCACCTCCTCTCCACCCACCCCGAAATCCAAGAACGTCTTCGCGCAGAAATCAAAGCCTATTGCCCCTTCCTCTTCGACCCCAGCATCCGCAACGACGTCGACCGCCTCTCGAAACTCGACGCGGACAACCTCCACTACCTCGACAACGTCTGCCGCGAATCCCTCCGCTACATCCCCCCCATCCCCATGACCGTCCGCCAATCGCTCACCGACGACCGCCTAGGCGGCTACGACGTCCCTGCCGGCACAACCGTGTACATCCACGCCAACGCTATCCACCGCTTGCCTTCGTTCTGGGGCGATAACGCGGACGCTTTTGATCCGGATCGTTGGGATAACTTGCCGGCTGATCATACGAGTAATGCGTTCATGACGTTTTTGCAGGGGCCGAGGGGCTGTATTGGGAGGAAGTTTGCCGAGACGGAGATGAAGTGTTTGGTGGTCAGTTTGTTGAGTATGTATCGGTTTGAGAGGGATGAGGGGGTGCCGGATCCGGAGGCTTGGAAGATGTGGAGGTTGGTGCTTAGGCCGAGGGATGGGGTCAGTTGTCGAGTCAGTTTGTTGGAGGCGGAGGTTGGGGAGAAGGCGGCTGTTGAGGCTGCGTGATGGCTGGTGCTGTTGTTGATGATGATTTTGATGTATTGGTTGCGAGATTTATGTCGATGTCACCGAGTGAGCCAGGCAATAGTATTTTTCGAGTGCAATGTGAATGTTTGAACCGCGTACTATCCCATCGCTATGCTTTGTAGAAGTGATCTGAAGTCCTACCTTCCAGAACATGAACACTCATAACCCAACACTACTTATACAACGCCCTACAACGCCTGCACCCAGCTTACATGTATAGATTGGGCTGTCCCTCGCTTCTGGGCCACAGACATTGTCGTCTTTTAAACACCACACGTATTCCATTCATACCGTCCTCCGGCTTGCCGCCCCTTAAAATGACCTAAGCACAAGGATCATTCTACATAGGGACCGTGTTCAGGGGGAGTTTCGAGCCGGGTTTATGGTAGACGAGCTTGACGAGCATGACCGTTGTCTTTGCATGGCGGCAGAAGCTCGGGTGTTAGCACTCATGAACTGGACATGGGGGTGAAGGAAGACCGCATGATGTTTTAACCGTTTACTTGAAGCGAGTCATAGCGCTGGTAGGATGTAAGGGCCCACCGGCCAACATAGATTCCTTCAAACGGGTGACCGGGTCTGGAAGGAGCATGTTGAGGATAGAACGACGTGTCAGTTTGCACAGAAGAATGGATACGGTGAAGTGGGTTGGTGCTCTTGATGAGTGCATCGCAGAAGTTCCAGAGTGTATCGAAGCGCGCACTATACTCATTTCGCACAGACTGAAGCTGAATCCATACAACACTTGCTTGGTAAGATCGTGTACTTCTGGCTTTCAAGAGTCATTAGAGCGAACATTTTGTCAGTCTCAGCGGTTGATGAACAGTCAATAATTCACACGTGAAGAACCTCAGATCGAGGATTGCGTCTTTTGAAGAACAAAGAAGCATATATGAGGTCAACCAGCTTGCATCGAGTCGACGTCAACTTTGACTACGGCTAACATATCATGCAGGTGCATATAACGGTTAGGCATGTGAGCAACTCAGACATGCGTCAGAACATATCCCCTCAGAGCGCTAATGTACAGCGTCAACATAGTTTCACCAGCACAGTAGCAGCACCTTAGACTAACGCTGATCAAAGAACTGCACGCAGGGTCAACACATGGCGAGCACATGGCGGCTTCTAATGCCAGGATTCACGAGGTCAGAAACTTCTGCAGCTATCAGAAGCACGCGATTAGCAGATACTTGAGAACATGCAAGATACGCCAGACCGTGACGGAGAGCTGGAAATATGCTTGTGGCTGTGCCACCGGAGGAGATAGATGCCGAAACCCACCCTAGCCTTGCTTCATTTGTTCTACCAATCCCAGATAAGTACGGGCCTCCCAACATAGGAATTCCGTCAAGTGCCTGCTTTTACTCATCACATATCTTCTTTAGTGGAAAGCTGTTTGTTACGTGTGAGATAGTAGACATAGTCTTTACAGTGAGATGAGCAAGCCGATGCAATACATTTTACTAAAGGAATCAAAAGCATGGTATTTCTCGCCCAGGAAACCTTTTCCACAGTAACAGACCTCTGATGCTGCCCGACAGAACCGCAAAGCAAAATACGAGACATGTTCCAGTAGAGTAAGGGCAGTAACGAGTCAGTATTTCCCAGGTTTTGAGGGATGAGATACAACACACGTTGTAAACAGCCAGAAGAAGTTTAGCGCTTTATGCAAGACGTCAATCATTTGCCTCTTTTAACCACCGACTTCCAACGGCCCAATGATATGCAGCAGAGCCTTCAGTATACCTCGGCTCGAACGTCACCGATGCTCAAAGAGGCACCATTTATGCAGCAGGAAGAACGAATCGCACATGTATATCGCGTGAACCAAGCGATACCAATGAGGGAGAGCATCCCCACGTTGTTTCGGAGTCTATCTCGATGCCTCTTGATCTGGGTTGCCGTCGTCATCTGGCAGGACAGCAGCGTTAGGCTGGCTGCCTTTGCGCTCTTGGATTTGTTCGGCTCACCGGATCCAATTGTTGAGACGGCGGGCAAGATCTTCAGTAAAGCAGCTAGCCGCGAGATCAATGTGTGGGTACGTGCATGTTTGAAGCCGCAGAACCTATGTACTGGTAGAAAAGAGAGCCCGATAAAGCTCTGCTTGAATCGAAGGGTTCCGTGGTTCGTAGCCAACGATTGTGGTCATTGATTGGGCACAAATTCGTAAAGGATCAAGTAGCATTAGTGGAGTACGATAAGAAGTACAGGGGCTGCTTTAGTCAAAACAAGAAGCCGAAGGATGGAAAGCCTGTTGTCAGCTGATGTCCGTTCTTAGAGCCTGGGTTATTGCTGTGACTAGTGATCGCAAGTGCTCTATTTATGCGTCGAACATCGATGACTTGCGTCACTTTAGGCTCCTTAATTTTCGTAGAACATTCGCCGAGGGGATATACCCTGTGGTAGGAATATCTTCTGCCAGCTCGGTAAGGTAAATGCAATGGCATTCATCGAACGACTGAAACGGAATACCTGAGTGAAGCAGGAAATAATGCTGCGTTCTTGGACTGATCGAAAAAGTGTACCCACCAATTTGTCATTGCTCAAAGCATTCAAGCGGTTTGTTTCCGGAGCGGCTCAGGGTACCATAGATGGTGTTATCCGTTGTAAATTGACCAGTCAAGATCAAATCCAAATCACCACTCGTTACACATCTTTGCGCATCGAGGATTCGAATCTCAAAAGCCACCAAATCAACAGTACATTGAAGGGCTTGTGGTGATACAATCAGAACGCTCCTATGTTCTTCAAAGCGTCAGCTAAGCGCTTGTAATCACTCAACAACTCGGACACTTCTCCGATCTTCAGCTGTTCTACGTTGGTAACATCCAGAAAATGTTGAACGGGCGGCAGGGCTTTCATTGGAGAGATTTCGCTGGCAGTTTGCGGCTCCTGCAACTCCTTGGGCTTGTCAGACGAGACTGTGCTTCTCAACGTTGGCGGCGGTGCAGAAGTAGGCCCTCCAGAGGATGAACTCCGGCCAAATACACTCATCCCTCCGAAGCTTTTGAGCGGATTGAATGCATTCCCCAGGCTTCGCATAGACTCAACAGCCGCATTCCCAGCGTTTGTAGGCAAATGTGAGGCAGCGGCGGACGGAGAAACTTTGCTTTGGCCAACGTTATTCCCAGCATCAAAAGCTACTTTCTTCCCACTGCCCGAGCTTTGCACACTATCTACACTTCTGTCGCGAGATTGCTTGCGGCCGGCAAATGCGCTGAGAAGACTGTCATCGGACTTGTTGCTGCTGGCTACTTGCCCCTCAGGATGCTCAACAATGGCATTGGCGGCTGCCATTAAGCCTTCCTCCTCATCCTCGGCCTTGGGTTGAACGAGTCTGCGGGCATCGTCGAGAGTCTTCGGAACGATGATACTTCCATCCGCATCAACACCTTCGCCAGCCACCTTGTGTTCCTTCAGACGACCGAAAAGAAGCTTGAAGCTACTGTCGAGGGTATTACCGATCGTCTTGAGGCCTGAATCCGCAGTTGACCGGACTGCATCACTAGCAGCTCCGAGTGAAGCTGGCGGCTGAAGCAGATTGCTCAGTCTCCGCTGATGGGATGGGGATGGTGTAGGCATGGGCTTTTCGATGCTTGGAGACTGGAGAGGTTGATCGAAGATTGGCTGTTGATGAAGAGCGTTTACGGTGCTGGCAGCTGGCGAAGATATAGATGTTGATTCCGGCCTCCCTGGTATACGCTCGGGAAGATTTTCGGCATGCGGTGCTGTTCGCCTGCTGGCTGACTTACCGGGCCCCTCGAGTAGCTCGTCAGATCTCAAGCTGGCAAGGTCAATCGTTTCTAGGAAGGTTATGGCTGCTTCGAGATTCACCAAGCAGTATGCTGCTTCTCCGTCAACTTTGCTGGCAGCTCGAAATCGTTGTATGAAGTGTAGATTGCTTATGACATTGATGCCTTCGGGAGGACTCGTAATCAACGTATAGATCAGAGTAGGCAGTATCTCATCAGCAGAGGATGACGACTGGCGTAGAGCCGTGAGCAAGTCCACGATACCCTTATGAGCTGCAGCCAGCTGCTGTAGTTTGCCCAAAGGATGTTTGGCTTCATTCATCCTTAACAGGCCATCCCTAGCCTTCGAGATCCATTGCTCTATCTCAGCCTTCTCAGCCTCAGACCCCGAGCTGTCAAGATCGATGCCTAGATCCTTCAGACCTATGCCAACTAAGGCCAGCGCGGCCGTTCTCGAGCGGAGTTTTTCATCCCTGACTTCATCGAGTGTGGCCCGATGTCGCCATATTCTTCTGTAGACACGTTCACAGACTCTTCTCTCAACAGCCTCTTCGAGTGCTATCCCTTTGCGATCCAGCATTCGCCGTGCCTTCCTCCTATCCGAAATCTCTTGAGGTGTAAGCATTTGTTGTTCGGGACCCGCCCCGCTCAGAGAGCCCAAAGTCTCCTTAGACGAAGAGCGCAGTCTTTGGGAATCCTTGGAAGTGTTTGATGTTTTGGATGAGATTGAAGGGCTGGGAGACGCTCGTCGCGATTGACGGGTAGAAAGAGCACTGATATGTATGGCGATATGAGATTCTGCTTTCACGTAAAAATCTTGAAACATGTCTAACAATTTATCGATGGATGGTGGTGTATCATGGACTTTGGCTGTTAACGATTCAATGAATCTAGCAATTTCTCCGTCAGCATTGTTAGACAAGACTAGCAGGTCATGGGCGGCTACCTATCTATGAGACTGATGAGCTCAATAGGAAGCTCATCAAAGCCTTCCGGGATTTCATTCGGGAAGTCCATCTCACTGACGTCCTGGATAGTTCCTTGTGATCGACTCATAAGGTTGTCTTTTTCGAAGATGTCATCCTCTTGGAGGTCACCTTTCTCTTCCAATGGCGATATCATCATTTCTGATATTATCGTTCGAGGAGGGACTCCGTTCTGCAGGGTACTGGCCCGACTCCGAGACAACGGACTCGATTGTGGACTCGATCGAGGAGAATCGAGACGAGAAAAGGATTTAGAGGCATGATTTGCCTGTGGTCGCGGTGGACTTTCCATAACTGATGCAGCCATGCTATGCAATGGTGAGATGAAGCTATCGGTGGCTTGGTATAAGTACCAGGACGATATAACTCTTGAGGTCAATCACATGTAGATGGGTCAAAGCAGCTAGTAGAGCACGTTCGATGGAGAGTTTATTTTCACTAAGTGGTCGTAATAAGGGATTCTTGTTCGTGGCAGGCTAGAAACTATACGCCAGAATATAAGCAGACTATTAAAACATCAGCAACAGGAAGAGAACGAATAAATAAGTCGTTGCTGAAGAGCTGCCTGGATGAAGAAGCCCACGAGTGATGATGAGAATGCAACCACCGTCGGATTTAAGTAGCGCCGATCCCTCCACGCTAACAGGTGCCTGGTGATCATCGGCGTCACCGTCACAACGAAGCCAGCTGCACCACGTCTGCCCAACCAACATTGGGAGCCACGTCGTCCTCTTTCCTCCTACTGTATTCTCAAATATGAAGACGCGAAAAGGCAATTCGAGGGATTGCCATTCGGCCGGGCGAGTCACTGCGAAGTTATTGTTCTCATGGTTCGCCGCCTCTTCAGCGATCCAAACAACAGCTGCTGCAGCATGGGCCAACGGCTGGATGAATGCAGCAAATCAGCTACCGATACTTCCCATCATACCTTCAACGCCTTCCGAACCACAGGCGCCAATAGTTGCTTCAAGTCACGAGCACGATTTTACCTTGAGACATATATCTGAGCATGGTACTCGTACATTCCCCAACTTTCATAGGTGGCGAGATATAAGGCCCGAAGATGTCGTGTGGGCTGCGTCAGACAAAAAAGGCGAAAAGTTCCAGCTTGGCGTCCTACATGCTAGATCAAGGAAAACAACCATCGAGCGACTCTCAGATCGCAGAGTCTCGAAGATGCAGTCTTTGTACCATAACGCAAGACTCGCGGGAACCGCTTCTACGGTCGACGCGTCGGAATGGGTTATGGATGAGGTATCTGGGCCTAACACTACAGACAAGGAAACAGTGATAAATCTTGCCAAAATGACATGGAACGCATATACCGCTGAGCCTGGGACTGGCGAATGGCAGGATGAAACAGGCACGTTCAATCATTCGCAGGGCTTTGGATGGGAGGGAGATAGCCTACGTGGTCATATCTTCGCCGATGAAGATAACTCGACGGTCATCATAGCAATAAAGGGGACCTCCCGTAAGTCTTGTCTCTTTCTCCTTCATACCAAGTATTGAGTAGCAAGATACATTCAAGCGTGGTTTGACGTGGCGGACTCGTTGATTATGTCTTGCTATTCGTTAGACATTTTTATATGGCAGTGCTGACTTGGTATCGACGATCAGCGGCTGTTTTCGATGGAGCGGAGACCACAACCAACGACAAAGTCAATGACAATCTGTTTTTTGGCTGTTGCTGTGGTCAAGGTGGTCACTACTTGTGGCACCAGGTGTGCGACTGCATGACAGCGGCCTTTACTTGCAATCAAACTTGCCTGGTCAAGGCTCTGCGAGAAGAAAATCGATATTACTCGAAGGCAACCGAATTATACGGGAACGTCACTGAACTCTACCCCAACTCGAGTGTTTGGCTGGCAGGGCATTCTTTGGGTGGCTCCACAAGTGCACTCCTCGGCTTGACCTTCGGACTACCTACTACGACTTTCGAAGCCCCAGGTGACGCGCTTGCTGCTGCGAGATTGGGTCTGCCTTCTCCACCAGATGCGCATCCAAGTGCTCCTCAAACTAGAAAACACACTGGTGCGGTTCACTTTGGTCATACCGCTGATCCTATCTTTATGGGAAGCTGCAACGCAGCAACCTCTGCATGTACACTCGGAGGCTATTCGATGCAAACTGAATGTCATACTGGCTGCGTTTCCCGCTATGATACAGTGGAAGATAAACAGTGGCGCGTCGGAGCCGGGTATCACAAAATACGTAGCGTCATTCATGATGTGATTGAGGCCTACCCTGATGTGCCTCAATGTGTACCGGACGAGGAATGTATCGACTGCTTCAATTGGAAATATTTCCACAGCAACGGTTCTGACTCTACCACAACGAGCAGCAGTACTTCGTCAACGGCACTTCCGACACGAACCACGACTTGCAAGACGCCTGGATGGTGGGGTATCTAACTCTTGAGATACTATGGTTCCCAAACAAATAGCTAACATCTATAGGATGCCTTGATGAGACTACAACCACAAGCTCGACGAGCTCCTCGAGCTCTACATCGACGACCGACCTACCAAGCACCTCATGTGTGAAGTATGGGTGGTTCGGGGGTTGTCTGGAGACGACGACATTGTCTCCAACGACCTCGCCAAAGAGTACCAGCCCTACACTAACGTCCGATATGCTACTCACTTCATGTGTGAAGCATGGGTGGCTTGGTGGCTGTCGAGAGACGACTACGCTAGCTCCCACTGCCGCACCGAAAACGGCTTCCGCTGCGCGAGCACCGACTGTAACTACAACGAGACCATTGACCCGTATTCGTGCCACTACTACGGCAAGCATGACGACGACACCAAACTGAAGGACACAAAGAAACATAAGAATGTTTTTTTTATGGTTTTTACACACACCATGATATAGACGAACTTGAGGACGAGATGGAATTTTCCGTTATAGCATAGCGTTCATGGCGTTCCGGGAGACATTCTCAGCATTTGGGTCAAGGCATTTTTACTGAGAAGCAAAATGCATTGGGCGGGCGTGGAAGGGCGAAAGCATTGAGCTAGGACGTTGGGAGTAAGAAGACTTTACCTGGCCTCATACGATCTACTACCTTATATAATCTACTGCTGGATCTATCTCCTCTGCTGGTGGGCTACAGCCTTGGGTCTCTCTCCTGTCACAGATACATACCGCTTCGCTTTGTGAATTGAGAATCCAAGTAAGAATTCTACTACGTATCTGCGTGTCGACATTCCACGTACCCCGTTGAAGACGTATAGCGAGTGAAATTGCTGGCATTGCATTTATGTCTTGTTAGCTGCTCTTCTATACCGTTATCCCAGGCCCCATTTTCGCGCTCAAATCGGTGCCACAATTTTCTCCATCTCATACGATCTCTTTAGGGCTTTAATATGGAAGGGCGAAATGACATTGTTCTGCCTTCCAATCTACCGCTCATTCTCTTTGCACGCTGACGTCCACAGCCATTGCCAGAAAACATGCCTAAGGACTAAGTTGCACCTGCATAGTCCCGTAACGCCAGGAACTTTCAGTGAGCAGTATTCGACCCCTAGGAGCTGATCGAGGCTCGCGACAGTCGACTTCGAAGGACCCTGTTGATTCTCTGGATTTTTTTGATGCCTGCCCTTTGCGATTTGTAAAGTAGGCTCGAAAATGAATCCAAGTGAGAAAAAGTCAAGAAAGCGTCGGTACTCGTAGCGAATTCATGCATCGCAGAAAGACCATGGTTGAACTATCAAAAGCAGAGCCGATAGATAACGTTCTGCGCCAAAGCCGTGATTGGCCACGGGATTGGACCCCTCTACCCCAAAGAAAAAGAAGACCCTTTCCAAAGTAGGTACATAGGCCCTCCTAAACAATAACCGCCGCTTCCTCTTCACCATCTGAAACTCTGGACTTGCACATACAGACATCACAACACATCAGTCAAAATGGTTGCAAATGATCAGCCCTCAGGCACCCTCAGATACGAGGAGAAGCCTGTTTACACCACATCCAACGGGTGCCCAGTGCAAGACCCGGAAAGCTCGCAAAGAGTGGGGCAGAATGGGCCACTCTTGCTCCAAGACTTCCACTTGATTGATCTCCTTGCCCACTTCGATCGCGAACGTATCCCCGAGCGAGTCGTCCACGCAAAGGGTGCAGGCGCATACGGCGAGTTTGAGCTTCTTGACGACATTAGTGACTTGGTAAGCTTGTGTGACTGCGGAGAATTGATGCCATTTCCACTAACATTCGGCAGACTTCCCTCGATATGCTGAGCGGCGTTGGCAAGAAGACGAAATGTGTCGCTCGCTTTTCAACCGTTGGTGGTGAGAAGGGAAGCCCAGATTCTGCGAGAGATCCTCGAGGCTTCTCCGTCAAATTCTACACCGAGGAAGGCAATTGGGATTGGGTTTTCAACAACACGCCCATCTTCTTCCTCCGCGACCCTTCCAAGTTCCCAATATTCATCCACACCCAGAAGCGTAACCCACAAACCAATCTCAAAGATGCTACCATGTAGGAAAATATGTTTGCGAACGACATAGGAACGTGTACTGACCATGTCCAGGTTCTGGGATTACCTCTCCACTCACCAAGAATCCGCCCACCAAGTCATGCACCTCTTTTCTGACCGCGGTACCCCATACTCCTACCGCCACATGAACGGCTACTCAGGCCACACCTACAAGCTTACCAAGCCCGAGGGCACCTTCAACTACGTCCAAGTCCACTGCAAAACCGACCAAGGCAGCAAGACCTTCACGAACGGCGAAGCCGGCAACATGGCCTCTGAAAACCCAGACTGGCACACCCAAGACCTCTTCAACTCCATCCAAGACGGCCAATACCCAAGCTGGACCTGCTACCTGCAAGTCCTCTCCCCCGAACAAGCCGAGAAATTCCGCTGGAACATCTTCGACCTCACAAAGGTCTGGCCCCAAAAGGACATTCCACTCCGCCGCTTCGGCAAATTCACCCTCAATCGCAATCCAGAGAACTACTTCGCCGAAATCGAACAAGTCGCGTTCTCACCTTCCCACATGGTCCCCGGCGTCGAGCCCTCAGCCGACCCCGTCCTGCAGTCCCGTCTATTCTCATACCCCGACACCCACCGCCACCGCCTCGGCGTCAACTACCAACAAATCCCCGTCAACCAGCCCCTTCGCGCTTTCAACCCCTACCAGCGCGACGGCATCATGGCCGTCAATGGCAACTATGGCGCTAACCCCAATTACCCCTCCACCTACCGCAACATGACCTACAAGCCCGTTAAGCCCAGCCAGGAACACGAGAAATGGGCTGGTGCGGCCGTAGCCCAGCAACTTCCAGTCACAGAAGAAGACTTTGTGCAGCCGGCTTTGCTATGGGAGGTTCTTGGGAGGCAAGAGGGTCAGCAGGACAATTTTGTTGGCAACGTTGCAGGACATCTGAGCGCGGCTAAGCCTGCTGTAAGGCAAAGAACTTATGAGATGTTCACGAAAATAAACAAGGATTTAGGGAGGCGGATTGAGAAAGAGACGGAGCCTTTGGCGCCACATTCACAGAGCCAAGCGGCTGGGAATGCGCAGGCGAGGTTATAGAGACTGAGCGTGAGATGTGAGAGCATTTTAGAGATTGGGTTTGAGCTTTGATGGAGATCTTTCCTGGGTGCGGGAGTCGAGCTAGCATTGTATGTAGCTGCTTTTAATAAGCCAATGCACAAAGAATGAAAAAAAAATCCAGATCAAAACCTACGTTTGCGCACAATGCAATGCTTTTCGCGCTCCAACCTTCGTGGCTATGTGGAGAGGAGGAAGCTGAGGGAGCATTGTCTGGAGGCAATCGTCACGGTGCTTTTGTGACTAGCTCTTTAATGATTTGGTATGGAAACGTCCGATATAAGTTCCAATCTGCAACTGATCAGGAGCTTGATATGAATGGTACATGATGAATTCTAAGGTACCTTACCTTATTTGCGCCAAATCTGTATTCTGCCTAGCCGGTTCAGCCCTACGCCTCCAGCCACATTCCACAACCTTGAATTGCCTCCCTACGTCACGCTTCATTCTCCTGCGAGCCGCATCCAAAGTCCTCACGCGAGCACACTCAATAGAACATCTCTACATACAAACTACATGCAAAGGATCATGGACGCAATATCCAACCAACTCTTCTCCTTCGAGCTTGGTGTCCAGCCCAACAAGGACACTTTCCAAGGCATCGCAGGAATAGTAAACAAAGGACGTAAGTACCTCCAGCGTCTCAAACATCCACATACCGCTACAGCTCGCTGACCTTCCCTCCTGCCCCAGTAACGGCCCTCGCAAGCCAAGGCAACGCTCTCCAACAATTCACGGACACCCTAGAAGGCAACAAATTTATCTCTGGCGCCCCAGCCCCTGCCATCCAACAACAACTCACCCAACCCCAAATCAAATACATCGAAGCCGCCCCAACACCCCAAGCCGCCAGAGCGCGCCGCGCCAAAATCCTGCGCGATCCCGTGGTATGGCAGATCAGCGAGAAGCAAATGAAGGAGCTGCAATGGAAGCGAAAGCAATTACTCCAAAACCAGAAGAAGGAGCTGGAGCGCAAGAAACTTGAGAGAGCGAAGCGCGGTCCTCCACCGAAGCTGGGCCCGTCGAAGAAGAATGGTGCATCGTCGGCATCGTCGCAGGCAAAGATGCCCCAGCCTAAGGCGGCTCTTCCTCAATCGAACCAAGCTAAAACTGCGCAGAATGGTGCGCCCGCGAACCCAAAGGCAGCTGCTAAGCCTGCACCAAAACCGCCCGGACCAGCAAAAGCTCCTGCGAAAGCACCTGCGAAGGCACCGGCGAAGAAGTAGGGCTAGTCTGAAAGCGATGAAGTCTGGCAGTTGCATGCGTCTAAAGGCATTTTGATTACATATCATTCTGGATGCGAAGCTTGCACGATTTCATGTGCAACATAGCCGCGATCGGATCCTCTTTCAGTATTGTATCATATGCGGCTGTTTAGCGAAATGTTGGTTTCGAGAAGAGCACATAGTGTACGATATATCATGCTATTTTATCATGCTATCAGATATCGGCCTGATGAGAATCGCGTCCTTTGCTGAGACGTTTCTCGCGTAGCCTTCTATCCCACTCCTTTCACACACTGACTGCTGTAAAATTTTGAGCGACGCCTTGGGTGTACACCTTTCCATATAGACGACGTTCAACATCAACATCGTCTCATCACTCTCCCAGTCTGACACTCTATCCCCGTGAAATTCGTTGTTCGTTCCTCTCTAAAATTCCCTTGATATCGCTTTGTTGCTCAGCCTGCTTACAACTCCGACCTCCTCTTACATCGCCCTGTGGCCGTCCGCCAGCACCTTGGGAGAAATTTTCGCTTCTTTTGTCGACTTTCAAGTTCACAGCGTTATGATTGGTTGCGGAGTCGTACGTGGACGTGAGACTAGTCACTGGGATTGGAAACGAGTTACCAAAGCCAGGAAGGCATGAGGCATGAGGCATGAGGCAAGATCGCTGACGGGGCTTATGATCAACCTTTTCCATTGATTACATTGGCTTCCCATCGTCGCAGACCAGTCTAACGAAAGCAGATGCTCTCGAATGTTCGCGTTACTAGTGGCCTTTGCAGCCTTTTAATGCGAAGACCGTCAAGTAAGTAGTTTTACAGTGATTGATAATGCGAAGCCCGTAGAGGTATTGGTCTTCAGAGGTGAATGACGCGAAGCTTAAATATCATCTCAAATATACAGAATTACTCAACTTTCACCAGACCTCGAGGTGTGTATAACGACGAAGCGCAACCCCATTATATCGGTCTAACATTCGGCGTTAACATCACATAATTTAGCTTAGCAACACACAATAAGAACAGTGATCGTTGGATCAACCACTACCACACAACCACACTAATCTTAAAGATTTGTGCAGACAAATGTGGGCAATGAAGCAGCTGAGACTGTTGCATTGAAGGAGGCGCCAATGTCTCGTGAGGACAGTGTCGACAACTTCGTGAAATTATTCGATGATGTCAATCAACGGACAGAAGTCTGGTATCCTCACTGCCTGTTCCGGCGAGTCGATCCCGTGGTAGATGGAAGTAAAGTGGGAAATCAGGTGGCGAGTCCAGGGATCCACACTGGCGGTATGTGGGGATGACAATAGGGATTGAAGAGCGTCTAGGTAGAAGAAAAGACTCACAGGAAGCTGAGCAAGATGGAAAGCAAGAAGCCTTGGGGAAGAAAAAGCCTTGCAGGAAATCGAGCAAGCTGTCGTGGGTAGAATTGAAAGTGGTGAGGATTTGAAGGAGAAATACTCTTAGCCTTTCCTCCTTTCATCTGCTTATCATTTGGACGACGGATCCACAGCTTCAAAGATGCGCATGACGGCCATAGTGATTACCGGGTAGCCCATGATAGCATCGTGTAGGCCGGTCTTTAGTATCTCCTCCCTAATGACGCCGTTTTCAGTTCGCCACTCCACAACCGACCCTGCAGCGCCCAGATCCCTCTTTGACTTATACTTCACGTCATCGAGTTCGTCGTAGGTGATTCCTCGGGGCACCGTAGCATTAACGGCGTGCCAGAAGACCACTTCAGTGTGGTGGAAAGAGATGTCATAATCATCCTCCGCATGGATCAGAGTCAGCTGATACTTCTCCCCATTAGCTTCGTTGGCCCGTATGTATTTTGCGATATGGTCCTTGCTCAACCATTTGTCCTTTATGAAGGTACTAAGGTAGTTGAACAGCAGTGGAAACCTGGCCAGCGGTGACAAAATGGGGATGGAACCTGCCACACGATACGTCGCTACAAGCGTCGCCACGTCAACAAACGGTGCGACGAGGATGGTGCCTGCAAACACAATAGGCGGAAATTGCGAAGCAAAGTACTCTGAAACAGCGAGGCTTACGGCAGTACCTATTGATTGGCTAAAGATGAGGATCCGGGTTGGTGGAATGCCGGCGACTTTTATCGCCCAGTCGACCACCGCGATGGCATCAAGGCAAAGTCCACGCTCGGATGGCGTGCCGCCACTGCGTCCAAAACCTCCGTAGTCGAATGTCAAGACGTGAATCTTTTTGGGCTGCCCTGCCGACAGCGCGCGATAATTGGGAACTCTGTAGCCTGACCCAACGGTCCCTGCGGCTCCATGCATGTGAATGATCAATCGAGCATCAGGGTCATCGCGCAGTAGCTTGAAGGCTAAGCGGGATGTGATGTCCAAGGCGAAGCCAGAGGGTTCCGCAACTAGAGCGGGCTCGTGCTGACGATATACTTCGATGGGTAAAATGTGCCAGGTGTACAGCGATCCGCCAGTGGAGGACTTGATGGAAAATGGGGTGGTCTGGCTGCGTAGGAAGCCAAAACTTTCGGGGACGTCGAGATCCTTGAACCAGGTCATCTGGATTTTATGGAGATAGACAACATGGGCTTGGAAGAACGACGTTGTGAGCAGTCCGAGGAGACCAGCGTAAAGACCGACCAAAACCGCTGCCGATATCCAGGCATACTCATACTTGAACAGTATATGGGCCATGGTGCCCGTCATCACAATGTGCAGAACAATGCTTGCCTCCAAGTATACGAGTCAGGCCTCGATCTTCGGAACGACCTTGAAGAAGGAATCAGAAAGAGTGCTTCATTGGAAGGGTGAAAGAATTTGTTATCTAGACGAGGTGCAAGATCACCCTGGACACCCTTACCCCTATTTTAATTAATGATGCCTTATGCCAATTTTTTTTTGAAATTCCGCGACACCCTACTAAATCCAAAATCCAAAAATTATAATCCAGGCTAATACTCTACAATCACCAATCATAACCCCGTTAAAACTTCAGGGTATATTAATAAGGTATGACTTTAATACCTACGAAATTTTTAAAGATATAAATACTATATATGTAGTAGTATAGAGGATTTCGTTGATTTCGCGCTAGATTTCGGCGAAGTCTTAGCGTAGGTCGGCGAAAATCGCCGACCTTCGTAGAAATCCAGCGCGAAATCAACGAAAACTTATATACCTCAATAACTATATAACCTAATTATTTCAAAATCGAGTAGAAGGGTTCACTACCCAGTGGGCCAAACCGCCCATTGGGCTAGCCTGTTAGGGCTGAGTACCCGGAATTTTTTATTTTACTTACTTTGGAGTCTAGCTCTAAAGACCGCTTAAGAAGAAAAAGTCAAGTCACTATAATTTACGAACTATACTAGTATGAATAAAATATTTGGTATAAAAGCTATAGTAATCAGTAATTACTATAATTTTGCGTGCGGAGATATTATATCAAAACCTATAGTAGTGGAGTTAGAGTAGGGTGGCCCACTAGGCGGTTTAGCCCACTAGGTAGTGAACCCTTCTATATAATAAAAATATAGTTAGATTATTATTCCTGAGATTTTAGTAAACTTAGGATAAGTACCTAATTATAATATATTAACCTAGATTATATTTTTTAAAAAAAAAGTCTCTAGTATATCATTAGTCAAATAGGGGTACAAAGTGGCAAATCCGGGAGAACGTCCGATTAATAGATACCTACCTTATCCATCTTCTAATTAGAGAATGGATCAAAAGAATTAAATAAGGGGAAGAACAGACGAAACAATCTTTCATCCGATGTTGCTCTCTATCCACCTTTTTTAATCCGCTTCCTTAATCTGGAAGTCGCCGTATTATTATTGTCTTGTACATGAACCGCGCTTCCGACGGATGCGAGTCTGACAAGCCCTCTAGAAAACCTCAAGCTACAGGAGGGACAGATCACGTAATGCCCACCAGTAGAGCTGATATTCACTATGGCATTCTCACCACCAGTAGTTCAGGCACCTTATTCGTCCCACTGCATAGGTGTCTTGCGCGAGGAAACGAGCAGCGAAAACATATACATCTCGACTTGACAGCCGCTTGAAATATCGACAATGGCTACCCCACAACTAAGCATGACAGCCGCCGCTCTTCTCCTCAATCTTCCCCCAGGCATCCTTTGCGGCATCGATCTGCTCTCCTTCACTACCTCCACCCAATTTCGTGGCATCAAAGACATACCACCAGGCTGGCACTTTATCTTCACTAGCGAGACGACCTCACTCTCCATCCGCGATGGCTTCTGGTTCCACATCCCGTCCGCGCTTCCTTCTGCGCCGTCGCCGCTTATAGTACGCAAATGGGTCCCTTCGATAGGTTCGCTACAGGCCCACGACAGTCCAGAAGATTATCGAGCGAAATTACCTGAATGGTGGGAGAGGCATCTGTCACCCTACCGACAGTCTGCGAGTCAGGACGCGAAGCCTGAAGCTGGGGACTGGCCCGCATTGACGGAGCATGTCACGCCGCGCTTGCTATCGCACTTGACGCAGAATGGAGACTGGAGGATCACATCTGCGAGCTGTGCGAAAGAAGATCGCGATGATATACCTGGCTTAACTGCTGAGGAGGTGGGAGAGGAGATGGACTTAGGAACGTTGGGGATTGATTTGAAGCGGACTTGGAGGGAGGGCGCGGTTGGAAGAGAGAGGACAGAGGCGGCTGTGGACAAGAGTTGGGCGTTGAATGATGTTGTGAAGAGATGCCAAAGCCTAGGTAGGGACGGGGAAGAGGAGTGGGATCACACAGTGCTGGGCCAGATGGAGGCTTGCTTCCTGATGGTGCTTACGGTGGCAAATCATTCGTGTCTTGAGGAGTGGAAGCGATGCGTGGGGCTTGTGCTGACCTGTAAGCGGGCTGTTAGGGAGAGGGACCGTTGGTTTGCGAAGTTTTTGGTCGTGTTGCGGAGACAGATGGAGAGATGTGAGGATGTAGAGGGCGGATTATTTGATATGAGTGATGTGGGAGGGGGGTTGCTGAAGGGGCTGTTGAAAGTGTTTAAGAGGACATTGGACCAGGTGTTTGGGGAGCTAGAAGGCAAGGATATCAGAGAGGAGATGGAGGCATTGGAGGCGTTCTTGAAAGGCGAACATGGGTGGGAGCTTGGAGATGAGTTCGTGAGGAAGGGTATGGTGCAGTTGGCCGATGGAGAGATGGTTGAGATGGAGACAGAAGAGATGGAGGGAGAAGATGAAAGGGGGGAATATGCTCCTGTTGTGGTAGACCTAGACAATGAATGAGTTCAATACATTCACTTCGACATTCATTGCGTTTGTTGTAATTGAACGAGGCTTGATTTGCAAGCTTGAATTGCAGGAAGACCAGGCTAAAGCCGTTCTTCTCGTTCTTTTCACTATGATCACGCTACATGGACCACCACCATGACCAGCATTTGTCGCTCATAGACGACGACCCCTCCTACCACCCTTGCGACGTGTAGAGTCTGATGGAGTTGGTGTGACATCCTCAATACGCCCAATCTTCATTCCAGACCGAGCAAGCGCACGGAGAGCACTCTGTGCACCAGGGCCTGGGGTCTTGGTGCCGTTGCCTTCAATCACATGTCAGTGCCTTGTTGTGGAGATGGTCATTTGGGCATGGATGGTCTTACCTCCAGTAGCCCTAATCTTGATGTGCAAAGCATTGATGCCCAATTCCTTGCATCTAGTAGCAACATCCTGAGCAGCCAACATAGCAGCGTATGGGGACGACTCGTCACGGTCGGCCTTGACTTTCATACCGCCAGTCACTCGGCTGATGGTTTCGCGGCCACTGGAATCACCCAGAATGTAAGCCTTTGAACCAACACCTCGTTGTTCATGCAGTAGAAACGAACCTGAGATCGGTAACGTGGACGAAGGTGTCATTGAAAGAGGCGAAAATACGGGCGACGCCGAAGACGAGTTCACCTGTTGTTGAGACAGTTAGAATCTTGGACAAGAAAGGACCGCGGAGGGGGTCTCTTGGTGATTGAGGACCAACCTTCTCTAACTTGGGGGCCGAGAGATATGTTCTCGGTGGCGGCGCGCTCAACCTTCTTCTTCGGAGGCATGATGAAGAGCTTTGAGTTGCTTGTTGATAAACGCTATCGAGGTTGGGCAAGATCGAGTAAGAGAAGTTACAGAATCCGTGGTTTGTTAGCGTCCTGTGCCGCGCTAGTCGCTCTAGCGAGGCGGGCTTGGCAGCTCAAGCAAACAGAAATGTGCCCCCTCGGGCTCTGTGGTAATTAATCGATTAATCGATTAACGAAAGCCGGTAATCGTTAATCAATTAAATTAACAGTGCGTTAATCGTTAATCGATTAATAGCGCTAACTTTACTAGGTTAAATAGTACGGCTACGCTAGCCTTATAAAGTTAAATCGTTAAACGACGCTAGCCTTATTAGGTAAGGTCTTAAGTTAGGTTTAATTAATTAAAAAAGAATAAAGATAGAGAAGTTTAGAGACTAGTATTTTAATTTACTATTTTATACTATTAAATTTAACGTTATTAATCGATTAATTAGATTCGTTAATTATAATTAATTAATAAGAGTGTTAATTATTAATTAATTATTAATCGATTATAATTAAAAAAAATTCCTATAGAGCCCTAGGGCCCTAAACGGCCCTGAAGTTAAAATTCAAAAAATATAATTCTCAGAGTCGGTTATATCTTTATAGATATAGTAACTATTAACTTCTCGAGTTACTAGTTAACTTGTCGATATAAATACTCTTCTATCTTCGTTACTATTAGACTCTTTATATTATAGTCTCTAAGACTCTCTCTCCCTCCGAAAGAAAAGAGAAATATTTACGTTACGTAAGGTCCCGTCCTATATAATTTTATCTTATATTCTAGTTACGCTACGGAATAGGGAAGGGAAGGGAAGGGAATAACCCCCGTTTCTTTCTCTTTTAATAGAGAAGAGAGTAGAAGGAAAGAAATAAAGATTATTAAAAAAGAAAAGAGGTTACTTATTATTCTCTTCCTCTCTACTCTCCCTATAAGGCTGCTCCTATATATAGTTATATATATATATATATATACCCTATTATTACTCCTATATAGCCTATATATATATTTATATATAATTATATATACGTATATATATACCTTATTACTACTTTTATATAGGTTATATATACTCTTATATATAACTTATATATATCTTATTACTACTCCTATATAGTTTCTATATATATATATATATATACTCTTTTATTACTTTTATATAGTTTATATATACCCTTATATATAATTTATATATACTTTATTACTACTTTTATATAGCCTATATATAGTTATATATATATATATATATACTCTATTACTACTCTCATGTAGCCTATATATACCTCTATATATAAATTATATATAAGTCTATATATACTCTATTACTATCCCTATATATAACTTATATATACGCGTATATAT